>Ga0111206_113_pt1 | contig 273781 bp, 258 predicted proteins | sample DeeMarSWOR152_54_FD_80376 | JGI IMG/M metagenome (GOLD analysis project Ga0111206, IMG submission 80376) | Coxiella sp. DG_40 | reverse complement strand
AATTATGGTTTGGAGTTATGGCCAGAATAATGAAATATATCTATAGCAAAGATATTTTGCCTTATTTTAAATCAGTGATTTTAGATTTAAGAAATATTGAGAAAAATGGCGATTTAGACTATATTTATAATATCATAAGCTATTTATTTGAAACCGGTGAGGTTTCAAATAAAACAGATTTCATAGATACAATAAAAACCGGATTATCAATTGAGGAGGAGAAAGTTATGACACTAGCAGAACAATTTAGAGCTGAAGGCAGAGCTGAGGTTATGACATTGGCAGAACAATTTAGAGCTGAAGGCAGAACTGAAGGCGAAACAATAGCTTTACACAAAATGGCTCTTAAAATGTTAAACAAAGGTTTAGATACTAAAGAAGTATCACAAATTACAGAAATATCCGAAAAAGATTTATGCGAATTACTTGCTAAGGCAAAAAAGAGATAGGAATAATATAGGAAGCGATGTGCTAATGAATACCGACTTCAAAACCTCTAGTTACATAAAGTATTTCTCCATTCGAACCTTTTTCAATATCTAGAAGTACAGCCTCATCTTTATGATCGCCTAATAATTTTATGCGTGCTGGAAAAAAAGTTTGTCGCCCATCAAAAACTGATCCAAAATATGAGCCATGTTTAATGCCTTGACTATTTTTGTCTCTTGCCATTTGCTGTGATTTTTCTTTGAAATGTTTTCTTATTTCTGCATTTCCTCTAAACGCCATTATTGGCAAGTTAAACAACATAAATCGCTTAATTGCACCAGATACCGGCTTAACCCGTCTATTAGCCGGATATCTAACACCACATAGCCATCTTATTTCCCTCTGAATAGAAACAGAATCTTCTGATCTTCCCGATGCAGATTTCTGCGGCTGTCGTGGTGCTTTTCCCTTCCTTTTGTGTATAGCAACATGTTCCTCAGGCTTGTGATAATCTTTGGCAAAATTTTTAAATACATGGTCTAGTTCGCTCACTTCACGAATTCCAAAGGGATTATTCCTTTCAATCGTAATCGATAATAAATTTTGAGACGTATCAACTCTAACTCCTTCTATAGAAATATTTTTGATATCGGATGACTGCAAAGGAATATGTAAAACAAAATAGCAGCTTATTAGCCCTTCTCCATCTTTAAAATAATGTTTTTCAAAACTAATCTCTGAATAAGGTTTGATGATTCCTTTAATCTGTCCCGATAAGGTATATATACTTGAAAGACGCTCGAAAGTTTGGCAAAAATATTGTTGCATAATAGCGACTTTTCTATTGCTCAAGTTAATATCAGCACTTAATGACAATTGGTTAGGACCGTATGATATCAACGGAACATTAAACTGGTTAAAGGTGATCTTAAATAACATCGCAAGTTTTTTCCGAGGAAGTTTTTCATGATTTGATGTGATGTTAATCAATATATAACTCAATGAAGTTTTTTGCTTATTTTCACTAACAATTTTTATATTATTTCTAAGTGGCGCAATAATATTTTTTATTTTTCTGCACAATTCTTTTAACTTATTATCAACATCACGGTGATCCAAATAATCCTTTGCATGTAATCCTACATTTGAAAAACAAGAACTCAACATCGGCGTCATTACTAAAAATAAAACAAAATAAACTAAGCCAGAAGAAACACTATTTTTAGTAGCAAACATCACTATTTGATAAAGACATTTAAATAATATAATCCCAGTAAGACCTTGTGTAATTCTCTTATTTCGAACAGCATAAGGTTGTAATGTTTGTTTTGCTGCTTCTAATTGATGCTTATATTCTAAGAGTTCATTTTCTTGTAATTGGCGATAATTGATCTTCGTCATTAATTGCTTTGGTAAATAAAAAGATGTAGGGAATATTTTAATTAATAACCTATCAACTGTAGCGTATCTTAATAATACAGCAAGAAATTCTGGGAATGACGTTGAAAACAATTCTATCAGCATGCCACTAATTTGATCTGCAGCTTCTACAAATGCTGTTTTAAGTGCTGCTTCATTAAGCGGATGTGACAACCGCCATTGCGAATTAAATGGCGAATAATAAAACCGTTCCAATCTGCTCTGTAAATCTGCTCTAAGATAATAAGCAATAACCTGTCTTAACGGATCAAAAATAGGTGTATCCAAAATGGGTTTACATAATTTTGGTGAAAGCCATACAGTTATTATGCTTGAGAATGGAAACATGATATAGAATTTTTGCTGATCTATATCGATTACTAATGAAGCAATCTCTGACTCTAGTTGTGCACGTGAAGGCTTGACTATTATACAATTTCTCTTAGGCATTTTTTCTCAAGATCTAAAATAATTAACTATTCAATTCAGCCTGATTTGTAAGTGAAACAAATCTCCAGTAACTGTAACATATTCAATAAATAAACTTTTGAATATTATATCATCTAAGTTGAATTATCCAACTTGAATGGTTCAAGTTAGAATGATTAAACTCAGGTCTAGAATACCCGTTGGACCTAAGACAATTTAAAATCCACTACGGAGTAAAAGTATTCCTAGTTTCCTCGGGATCACCTTCTTCACTTTGTGAGAATTGGTCAGAGGGTAATTGCCCTAAGTCAGTGTCTTTCCCGGTTTCAATAAAGCTATGGAAACCTTCACTATCAGGACCACCAGGGAATAACGAACCAAACTCTTCGAACATTCTAGTTTTTACTTTTTCTTGAACTTTATCCCAAATAACTTCAACACCTTCATTTTTTATTCGTTCTAATAATTGTGGAAATGATTCGAGTTCGCCTTGTTTTGCAATCTCTAAATATTTCAAAGCTTCTTCTTTTACAACAATTGGTAATTTTAAGCCGGCGGTCTCCATGGTAACAAAGATTAATTCACACTCAGGGAGAATTCCAGCCATTCCCTCCACTAATTTATTAAATGTGCCAGCAATACAAATGGGCCTATCTAAACCTCCATCATCAATACCTAAAATCGATTTATTATAACCTCTCTGAATCCAGTCAAGCGCATCGACTAAGGATTGTTTTGCGTTCTCTAACTTTTCCTCGTTATTATCATTAATCGCAATCCATATCAAAGCTAATAATTGTCTAATACTAATGCAAGAACCAGGATCTGTAAATATGTATTCAACATCAGTTATTCTCGTAATGGCTCGTTTGGCAGCTTGATTTTTTAGCGAATCATTTGGAAGCAATTGTACCCAACTAGATAACTCTTCAATTTCATTCTTTAACCCAACACCATTTAATTTATAACTATATCCATCGAAAAGCTTATTTGCTGAATCAGATACTGACTTATGAACACTTGCAGTATGTGTGCTTTGTCCATTGTTTATTTGAATTCTTTGGTTAAAGTTCTGATTTAAAACGTCATGAACGGTTATTTCACCTTGTCTTAATCTTTGTAAAGTTTCCGAGTCTGCCGTAATTAAATAGTGTAACCGATCATCAGTATACTCTAAGATTTGATTTATGGTAACAGTATTAATATTAATAAGTTCTCTTATACCTTTAGAACTTAAAGCACCCACTTGCCATTCAGTTAAATTTATAGCTAGCTCAAGAGTAATTAGGCCTTGTTTTATGTAACCCAAAATCCTCTTGTTGGCCACGACCTTTAGTGGATTCTCCACCAGTGAGTCTGCATCTACTTTTGAAAGCGCTAATATTTGATCCATAACATGATTATCAGTTTGTTGTATAAGTATTCTTACCCAAGGAAAATTCAAAAAATGCACTTGCCATGCTTCTAAATTCAAAACTTGCTCAAGAGTAATTAAGCCTTGTTTTATATAATCTTTATTTTCATGTACGCGCCCATCCTTCTCCCAATAAAGAAATTTTAATGCTTGTTCCAGAGTAATACGATTTTCATCAATGAGTCCTTTTACCTCCTTAGAATCTAAATTTCTTGCTCGCCAGCTATCTAAATTTATAGCTTGCTCAAGAGTAATTAAACCTTTATCTACATGATCTTGTAGTTCTGGTACATGAGCTAATCTAATATCTAATGTTCCAGTGTTAACTTTATCAAAGATATCCTGATTTTCGAGCGCCTTTATTTGCCACCAATTAAGTGTTGATGCTTGACGTCTAGTAATGCGCTTACACTCGATAAGTTGTCTCACCTTATCAGAAACTAAATTTTCCGTTCTATCTCGCACATGTGTAGTTCGACCTCGATTCATAAGTTTCCCTACATGCCCAAATTTTAAATTAGAAAAGAACATCATAATAAATAATATAGAACATAAACATTAAAAAAACCTTAAGTGCATCTTTAGAAATTAGTTTGTGTTGCATAAATATCGGATTATCCAGTCGATAAAACGGAAAAATAAAGCTAATAAAACTTCCTCAATCCCGTCACTAATAAAAATACTAAACTAGCAAATAAAATAATAGTAGCTCCGCTAGGTAAATTAGTCTGATATGAAATCCCTAATCCGACACTGATAAAAATAATACCTAAAACAATTGCAACCAAAATCATTTTTGCTACGGAATTAACGTATTGGCTTGCGATTGCAGCTGGTATTGTTAACAAAGCAATTACTAAAATTAATCCCACGATCTGAATTAGACCCACTACAGTAATCGCTAACATACATAAAAGTAATAAAAAGTAGAAATTTACTGATAATCCTCGCAATTGTGCAAACTCCTCATCAAAACAAACTGCTAATAACTGTTTATAGAGTAAAATAATTAAAATAATAACAACTGCATCAAGTCCGGCTAATAGATAAATATCTCGCGAACTAATCATCAAAATATTACCGAACAAATAGCTCATTAAATCTACTCCATAACCTGGAGTCTTAGTGATAAAGATTATTCCAATCGCCATACCACTTGCCCACAACACACTGATAATTGTATCTTCATATTTTTTAGACCGCAGACTTACCCAGCCTATGATCAATGCTGCTATAAGAGCAGTAATCAGTGCGCCTAGTATGGGACTCTTGCCAAAGAAAAAAGCAATACCCATGCCCGCTAAAACTGTATGTGCAATTCCTCCTGAAATGTAGCCAATTTTTCTAACTACAACAAATGGACCGATAATTCCACATCCGATACTTGCTAGCACTCCACCTATTAACGCATATTGCAAAAATTCCATATTACTTTTCCCTCCTATGGCGAACTGCACGCACCGAAACCCCATAAAGTTGTTGAATCAACTCCGGTGTTAACTCGGTAGTTCGGTGACACAGCAATGTTTTATTAAGGCAAGCCACTTTTTTGATATACCGCGAGACAAAACCTATGTCATGAGACACGATCACAATAGTAACTTCTCGATTAATCTCATTCAATATATCAAGAACATCTTTTTCTGCATGGATATCAATATTAGCTGTCGGCTCATCAAGCAATAACAACTTAGGTTCACAAGCTAAGGCTCGTGCGATCATCACTCTCTGCAACTGCCCACCTGATAATGTACCAATAGCTCTATTCTGTAACTTTTCCACTTCTAGTTGTTCGAGAACTTTGTATACTACATTTCTATCTTGTTTTCGATAACCAATAAACCTTCTGGTATTACCTAAGCGCCCCATTAATACTACATCTGTAACTGATATAGGAAACTCACGGTTAAAAGTAGTAAATTGTGGTACGTAACCAATAGCCTTTCGAGAAGCTACTGGTGTCTTATTAAAAACGGTAATCTTGCCCGTAGCAGGTTTTAATAAGCCCATGATCAATTTAAGTAATGTAGATTTACCACCACCATTAGGACCAATAATGCCTATAAACTCATTTTGATAAATCTCAAAATTAATATCCTCCAAAACTAATGGCCTATCATTATAAGCAAAATTAACATCTTTTAATGAAACGATCGTTTTCATGTATCCACTTAACTCTCTAACAGTTTACGAAGCTGCTCTAGTGATCTGGTATTGATGACATCTCCTTTCTCTAACCATCCTCTCCTTGCCTGTCCTATACCAAAATGCATAAAATTAAGATCATTTATGCTATGTGAATCTGTTGAAATAGCAATTTTTACTCCCATATCTTTGGCCATGCGACAATAAATATCATTTAAATCCAAGCGATTAGGATAAGCATTTAATTCAAGTACACAGTTTTTTTGCTTAGCAGCTTTTATAACCCGCTCAATATCTATTTCATATGGTCCGCGTTCATTTATTAATCGTCCAGTTGGATGAGCAAGAATATTAAAGTACGGATTATCCATTGCTTTTAAAACCCGTTCGGTTTGTTTATCTTTACTAAGATTAAATTTGTAGTGAATCGCGCAAACTGTAAAATCAAGTTCTTTTAAAATATCATCAGGAAGATCCAAGGAACCGTCTTCTAAAATATCCAATTCAATAGATTTGAGTATAGTTATATTTTTAAGTTTACTATTTAGTTTATCTATTTGTGCAATCTGACGAGCTAAGTCTTTTGCTTTAAATCCGTGAGCTATGGTCACATGTTTGGAATGATCTGAAATAGCAATATACTGATAACCTTTTCTCTGGGCCGCATTAGCCATTTCCTCAAGCGTGTTATGGCCATCAGTAGCATTAGTATGCATGTGCAAATCACCTTTTATATCCCCTAGCTTAACTAAATTAGGCAATTTACCCTCCTGTGCAGCTTCGATTTCGCCTCGATTCTCTCTCAATTCAGGTTCGATAAATGGCAAATCAATAGTTGCATAAACTTGCTGCTCTGTTTTGCCAGCAATTCTTTTCTTCCCTTTGAAAACCCCATATTCACTAATCTTAAGTCCTTTTTTATTGGCGATTTTTCTAATTGCAATATTATGTGCTTTGGAACCGGTAAAATATACTAAAGCCGCACCGAAACTCTCCTTTGCTATCAGCCGCAGATCGACCTGAAATCTAGATCGAAGTAGAACTGTTGACTTAGCTTCTCCTTTAGAAATTACTTTGGTTACATCTTCATATTTTACAAAACGATCCATAATGTTAGTTCCCGAGCGGCAAGATATTAATATATCTGCATCTCCGACTGTATCTTTCTGGCGCCTATTAGACCCTGCAACTGCAATATTCTCCACACGTTTATCTTGTCGCAAATAATTTATTAAGGCATTAGTAATTTGTTCAGCTTCATATAATTTTATCCTTCCGGCTTCGCTAGTTTTGAATTTAATCCCTTCGAGAATACTCTTTTCAGTTTTTTCTTTGAAACCGGGTAGCTCGCGGATTTTTCCTTCCTGAGCTGCCTTATTTAAATCCGCCAAATTCTTAATTTTTAACTTCTTATACAATACTTTTACTCGTTTTGCTCCTAATCCAGTAATTTTCATAAGTTCACACAGTTCGAGCGGGAATTTTTTAGAAAGTTTTTCTAACACAGAAAATTTTCCAGTTTTTACAATATCAGCGATCTTATTCGCTAAATCTTCCCCGATACCCGGGAGTTCAGAAAGATCTTTGCCTTGTTTAATAAGCTCATTAACATCTTGGGAAAGATTTTGAATAGTTAGAGCAGCATTTCTATATGCACGAATCCGAAATGGATTGTCACCTTTGATCTCTAATAAATCCGCAGTCTGCTCAAAAATCTCGGCTATATCTCTATTATGAATTGCCATTTTTATTCCTTAAACCCTAAATAACGCGCAAAGATATTCGTCATTTTATACATATTACTTAAATAATTCTCCGCTAAAGCATCAATTTCAACTACCTTGGCACGAATAAGATTTGCAATTGCTTGAGCCTGAGTTTTGTTAAACTGCGGCTGCACAAAAATTACTTTAATGTGTTCTTTTAAAGCCGTTTTAGCAATATTTTCCAAATCACGCGGCCCTGCTTCTTTGCCTTCCTGTTCAATCGCCATCTGTTGAAGGCCATATGCATCTGCAAAATAGCCCCATGCGGGGTGAAACACTAAAAAAGTTCGTGAACTAAGATTCTTCAATTTAACTCGAATATAATTATCTAACTTCTTTAAATCATTAACAAAAATTGAATGATTCTTCTCATATATTTTGCTATTTTTTACATCGACATTTACTAATGAATCACGAATAGTCTCAGACATTCGCACAACCAAAAGCGGATTAGTCCATATATGCGGATCTGTTCCGATTGGAAAACGGCGCAGTGTGATTCCTTTGCGCAAATCAATAACTTGCATACTCGGATTCATTCTCTGTATTCTTTTCATCCACACATCCTCAAAAGGCACTCCTATCCGATAATAAATCTTCGCTTTGCTTAACCTGACCATTTGCCTAGGTGTAGGTGCATAAGTCTCAGGGCTCTGCCCCTGTCTAACCATAACCGAAATGTTAACATTGCTTCCTCCTACACGTTCAACAAAATATTTTATAGGCAATATGCTAACAAACACTCTGATGGGAATACTTTGTGTTTGGGCAAATACCATAGCTGGCAATAATATAAGAAAGAAAAGTATAATACGGCAGGTTTTCATTAACTCTATCCTCTAGTAGAATAAAAACGTTTATAATGGTAAATTATACAACTCAAAAAGCAAAGAGAAACAATTGTGGTAAAACTTAATAATATTTATAAATGTAATGTATGTGGTAATATTATACAAATACTCCATCCTGGTGAAGAAGCTCTAGTATGCTGCGACCAACCTATGGAAAAATTATCTGAACAAGATATGAATGAGGCATTGGCTGAAATACACGTGCCTATAATAAAAAGTATGGAACGAGGCCTACAGGTAACAGTAAGCAACACACCACATCCAATGGAACAACAACACTATATTGAATGGATAGAGCTCATTGCTGACGGTCGTAGCTATCGTAAGTATCTACATTTTGGTGAAGAAGCTAAAGTGTCTTTCTGTGTAAAAGCTAAAACAATTTCAGCTAGAACGTATTGTAATATTCATGGTTTGTGGAAAGGAGAAATGTAATGCAAAAATATGTTTGTAATGTCTGTGGATATATTTATGATCCAGAGATCGGTGACCCAGAAGCTAATATAGCTCCAGAAACTTCATTCGAAGACTTACCTGATGATTGGGTATGTCCGGTGTGTGGAGTCGGAAAAAATGATTTTTCAATAATTGAAGAAGAATAAAAACTAAATAGGAGGAAAAATGGAAATGAAACCCAAAAAAATGCATTCTGTAGTCGGTATTCATATACCCAATCGTTTTAATCAAGCACCAGGAGTCCAGAAAATACTAACCGAATATGGCTGTAGTATTAAAACTAGACTAGGTCTTCATGAGACAAACAAGGAATATTGTGCTATAAATGGTTTAATACTACTGGAAATGTTTGGCCCAGAAAATGATATGAAAGAAATGATTGCAAAACTAAAAGCTTTAGATGCGGGCATTGATGTTCAACAAATGATATTTAAATATAAAGGCTAATAAAATAGCACGACATATGATAAATGCAGCAAAAATAATCAGTATCCTAAACAATAATAGTAAAGAAGATTATGTGTTTATTAGAGAAATTTTGGCAAAAGCCAGTGAAGCTAAGGGATTAAACCTCGAAGAGGTCGCAGCACTTACAACTATTACCAATCCTGAACTTATCGAGGAACTATTCACTACTGCCAAACATATAAAGCAACAAATCTATGGTAAACGCTTAGTATTGTTTGCACCATTATATATTTCTAATCTCTGCACCAATGAATGCCTTTACTGCGCATTCCGAGCTACCAACAAAGCAATCAAAAGACGCTCACTTACTCAACAAGAAATAGCTAACGAGGTCAAACATCTGATTAACGAAGGACACAAAAGATTATTATTAGTCGCAGGTGAAGCTTACACTAGAGATGGATTTCAATACATCCTTGACTCGATAAAAACCATTTATAATACGAAAAATAATCATGGAGAAATCCGCCGTGTTAATGTAAATATTGCACCATTGACATTAAAAGATTTTCAAAAACTCAAAGCCGCTCAAATCGGTACTTATCAGCTATTTCAGGAAACTTACCATCGTGATACCTATCAGAAGGTACACATCGGAGGTAAAAAAGCTGATTATGAATGGCGCTTAACGGCTATCGAGCGCGCAATGCAGGCTGGAATTGATGATGTAGGCATAGGTGTTTTGTTCGGCCTTGACGACTGGCGTTTTGAGATTTTAGCTTTATTGCAGCACTCTCAATACTTAGATAAGAAATATGGTGTAGGACCGCATACTATAAGCGTACCTCGCATAGAACCGGCTACAGGTTCACCATTTTCCCAAAATCCTCCCTTTCCAGTATCCGATTCAGAGTTCCGTAAAATAATTGCTATCCTGCGGCTTGCTATTCCTTATACCGGAATTATCCTGTCAACACGGGAAACGCCTGAAACACGACGCGAAGTACTAGCATTAGGCATCTCACAAATATCAGCAGGTAGCAGAACAAATCCCGGAGGTTATTCAGTTGACGATACAGAGGACGGACAATTTTCACTGGGTGACCATCGCCATATTGGCGAAGTAATTCAAGATATCGCCAAAACGGGTTATATTCCCAGTTTCTGCACTGCTTGCTATCGTCTAGGCAGAACTGGTGAACATTTTATGGATTTAGCTAAAGTAGGCAAAATTAAGTCCAGATGTGCACCAAATGGTCTTGCAACATTTCAGGAATATTTGGAGGATTATGCTTCACCAGAAACCTATCAAACAGGCACAGAATTAATTAACAAAGAATTATCACAAATGCCACAACAACAAGCTAAAACCGTTACTAAAATGATAGAAAAAATAAAAAATGGCAACCGCGATGTTTATATATAGTGTGAAAAATAGTGCAAAATACTCCTAAAGGTTTTCGAATCCATATTGGCATATTTGGGCGCAGAAATGTCGGCAAGTCCAGTTTATTAAACGCCATTACTCGACAACAAGTTGCCATCGTCTCAGAGTTTGCTGGAACTACTACTGACCCAGTAGAAAAACCGATGGAATTATTGCCCCTTGGTCCGGTTCTATTTATTGATACAGCTGGCATTGATGACATTGGAGCCTTAGGCAAACTCAGAATTAAAAAAACTCAACAAGTTTTCGACCGCACTGATATTGGAGTAATTGTCACTGAAGCAAATATGTGGGATGAATTTGAAGAGAAAATCCTTACTGAATTAAAAAAACGCAATTTACCTATAATAATAGTACTAAATAAAACAGATATTTGTACACCTTCCCAGAAAATCATTTCGATGTTCAGTAATCAAGACAAGATTAAAGTCATAACTATTTCAACTAAAAACAACACTGGGATTTTAGATTTCAGACAAGCATTACTTGATAGCGCTCCTGATGAACTCATTAACAATCCAGCCATCTTGCGTGATCTTGTTCCTCAAAATGAATTAGCGATCTTAGTAACACCAATAGATAGGGAAGCTCCAAAAGGACGGTTAATACTACCTGAAGTGCAGACTATTCGTGACTTGCTTGACGGCCAAGCGTTTTGCGTTGTAACTCAGCAGCATCAACTCAAAAAAGCATTCGAGAGTCTCAAAAAACCACCAAAAATCGTAGTAACAGATTCGCAGTGTTTCAAAGAAGTAGCTCAAATTACTCCTAAAAACATACCACTAACCAGCTTTTCAATTCTATATTCCCGTTTCAAAGGAGATTTAATATCACAAGCTAATGCAGCTATGACTGTTGATAAACTAAAACCAGGAGACAAAATCCTAGTTGCAGAAGCATGTTCCCATCATCCAATTGAAGATGATATTGGCCGAGAAAAAATCCCGCGTTGGTTACAACAACATGTTGGTGGGAAATTAGTTTTTCACACCGTGCAGGGCTTAGACTTTCCTGAAGATCTTAATACTTATAAACTAGTTATTCACTGCGGAGCGTGTATGTTCAACCGCCGCATAATATTAAACCGCATTTTACAATGCAAAAAAGCTGAAGTACCAATTACAAATTATGGTTTAGCAATTGCTTATTGCTTGGGAACCTTCGACCGTGCATTAGAACCATTTGGTAAATTTTATTAAAAATTTCATTCGCTTTCTTTCCAATTTAAAGCCTAAAAACTCGCTTTTATAAGTTAAAAACCTGTTTTCGTCATTCTCGCGAAAGCGGGAATTCAGGAATTATAAATAGAACAAGCATGTTCGTTCCTTCTAGATTCTCGCTTTCGCGAGAATGACATTTTTTCAATTTTTTGTGATGCCCTTAACTATTCCTTAAGAATATAAAACTACCCTTTGTTACAATACTTTCGTAGTGAAAAAATATATATGAAAAAAAACAAACCATCATTAGATTCAAATAGAGGCTTAACTCTTATACAAGAACTCCTTACATACCGAGAAATTGGCGAAGAAATTCAGAGTAAATTAAAAATATTAGAAAATCTATTTGAGGAAATTATATCTGTCTCAAATAATCCAACATCATGCACTGACAATACATCTAACTTACATCTCAAAATTGCAATGCGTACCTATGAATTAGCAAGATTATGGCGCAAGGATCCCGAATTTATCAAGTCCCACTCAGACGAAACTCGTCAACTTTTTTATAAAATCCTGCGAACCATGAGTGATGCTTATTTAACACAAACCGATAAAATCCCTGAATCAGATGACGACCTTCTAATTTATGTAAACATTTTAAATAAAAAAACATATTATTGCTTGACAGAAGATGATAAAACATTGGCTGAGAAATTGTTAGTAAAAGCCGGTCATTTAATTAGCAACATCGAAAATAAAACGAGTGAAGAATACCGGGCCACAACAGCAAAAACTACTGCCGCAATGGATTTTTTGTATCCAAAAAAAATCACATCCGATGTAATCTTGGCTAACTTAAAGGATAAACAATTAAGAATACTAGCAAAATTATATTCCGATTATGATGATCCTGATATAAATTTAATTCATATGTTTCATGACGCCATTTCATGCGTGAATATGCTTGAAAAAATTAAAAATCCAACAGATGAAGACATGAACCTTAAGATAAAATCCCAAGGATTTATTGTAACAACTTTAATCACACAAATAGACAATGATATACATCAGTTTATGCGGGATTGTGAATCTGTGGCAAAAACAATGTCTAATAAATTAATACGATATCTTAATATTGCCGAAGAAATATTGCTGGAGAAAAACAATCATATTCCAAAACACAAGCTGATCATTATACAACTGCTCAAAAGCTACTGCTTCATGAAAATTGGGGATTCTATCAATGCAAGACAATCTTTCGCATTTGTGCAGGAAAATAGGAACGTTACCAAAGGAAAATTCTCCCTCACAAAATATCTTGATTTTTATAACATTTATCTATCTATCTTCAATGAAATTAAGAATTTTCTTGACTCAAAAAATCCTGAACATAGTTCAGCCACACAAACTGAAGAAGCAATTCCATTAGCAACTTCTTTGACAAATGAAACCAAACAAAGAAAAAGGCGAACAAGAAAGAAAAAAATTAAATCTAAACGACAAGGTTCTAATCCTAATAGATTTTTTCAACCACAACCTAAACCCTATAGTGATGAAGATATAATTAAACTCCTTGAAGGCCATATTAAAACCAACAAAGTAAAAATCGGACCCATTATTCCATTTGACGAATTAACCAATAAATTAACTAAAGAATTATTAACCATAAACGATGAGAAATGTCATAAACTAATATTATCAATAAATTGCGGACTACATCATGCTTTTTTGTATGTGGAACAAACTCCTAATAAAAATCCCCAATTTTTTTATTTCGATCTTCAAGAAAGTATTCCTAAAATTATTTGTGATAAAATCGTTGAATTATTTCCGCATTCTAAAATCGAAAATGTCACCACTCCTAATTTAGAAGCTACCAAAAAAATAACCGAAAAATATAATTTATTTTTAAAAACCATTAAAAACCCCCAAAAATATGATTCATTACTCATATATTTTATTGAACGTTACATTAATCACCGTCATGGTGAATTATTATTCCAGCGATGTAAGGAAGACTTAAATGCTTTCGCTGATCTTGAGCATACTGCACATCAAGACTATTTATCAGAAATTTCACATAACACAACATCAATGAACAACACCCCCTTAATCTGCTAAAATAAATACAAATGAACAAACAGATGCTATTAAACTGGCTTAAAGAAACAAATCCTCAGCGTCTTAAAGAACTCTGGCAATTAGCAGATGAAACTCGTAAAAAAAATGTAGGTGACGAAGTTCACTTGCGTGGACTTCTGGAAATATCAAATCATTGCATTAGACGATGCGCATATTGCGGTATTAATTCAACTCAGACCAAAATCAAACATTACCGAATGACAGAAGCAGAAATCATGGAATGTGTTCAAAAAGCAGTAAAGTTTGGATATGGTACGGTTGTTATTCAGGGAGGTGAAGATTATGGATTAACCACAGAATGGATTGCTAATATAGTTCAAAAAATTAAGCATGAAACATCACTAGCTGTAACACTAAGTTTGGGAGAACGTCCATTTGAGGATTTAAAAACCTGGCGCAAAGCTGGTGCTGATCGCTATTTATTACGGTTCGAAACTTCTGACCCTAAACTTTATAAAATCATCCACCCCCAAGTAACTAAAACTAACCGAGACCGTTTTGCTATTCTAAAAGAACTAAAACAATTAGGTTATGAAGTTGGCAGCGGAGTTATGATTGGGATACCGGGTCAAATTTACGCAAGCTTAGCCAACGATATTTATTTATTTGGCGAAATGGATTTAGATATGGTCGGAGTTGGGCCATATATCCCGCACCCAAATACTCCTTTAGGACGTGGACAAATTACATTTAACACAAATTCACAAGAGCAAGTGCCAAATACTGAAGAAATGACATACAAAGTCGTTGCCCTAACCCGCTTAGTTTGCCCTCAAGCTAATACTCCAAGCACTACCGCTTTAGCTTCGCTTAACACAATAAATGGCCGTGAATTAGGCTTAGTACGAGGCGCTAATGTTGTAATGCCCAACATCACTCCACCGATATATCGAGTTAAATATGAAATATACCCAAACAAAGCTTGCTTAAACGAAACTGCTGAACAATGTCAAAACTGTATTCATGCGCGCATTAGCACGATTGGTCGCACTATCGGCAAAGGCCCTGGTAGTCGCAATTTGCGACCACCTCTCTAATCTAATGAAATAACTAAAATCTAGCCGAAAATACTATATAACTTGCATAGCATATTTTCTTCGGTAAAAAATTATGGCGTGAATCCTGCTGGTTCCACCTGTGGTTGAGGCTGAATTTCCCACTCTTGCTGATTTTGCTCACTCTGTTGTTCATACCATATACTCAGTTTTTCTTGACCTTGCTCTGATAATTTTTTATACGGCCATGATTTGGTAAGGTAATGTGTAACCAATTCCTCAAAAAATTCCGGGTCAGATTTACGGGATTCTTCGAGATTAGATCCATATGGAGAAAAATTAGTTAAACATTCTATCGCCTTATTAAAATGATTTGCACACATTACTATCGCCTTTAGGTAATCTACATCTCTTACATCTGCACCATATACATTTACATAGCCCACCTGATACCATTTTAGGTTAGCTTTAGTCAACTTTTCTACTCGCCGCAAAACAGTATTCCCCCGCCGTGTTTCTTTAACATTAACATCAGCACCGTATTTTAATAATAATTTGAAACATTCGCGACTCGCATTCAAAATATGAGTAAGGTTTCTTAACTCGCCTTCATTTGGTAGTAACTTATGCATGGGACACATAAAGTTTGGATCAGCGCCATGAGCCAATAATATTTCCACCACTTCATATAATTTATATAATTTTTTAGGCTGAGTAATAGGGTCACATTTTTTAATCTCATACAATATTCTAATTAAAACACTAGTTCGATACGCACACTCGCCTAACGCCTGCTTTTCCTGGTATGAATCAGAATCACACACAGAGATAATACCAGGACCCATATCCAATACATGTATAAGTTCATCAGGATTGACCTTTACCTCATTTAACAAGAACCTAAATAAATACGTATAACCATAGAGACCCGCCCATAAAAGTAGAGGTGTTGAATATTGCTTTATTAGTGGGTTCATTTCTTCATCACGATTAGAATTTAAATAACATAACAAACGTCGCTGTTCAGCCCTTAAATATTTTAATTCATCGTGACAATCCCGCAATAAGGATTGCACAGATTCACTATTCGGATTAGTTGGATTCTCTGTCCTCAACTGATAGAGTTCCTCTATCAACGATTTAAACCTATGTTTCCGTATAAGATCATCACATAAAATCGGTGGTATCCCACCTTTATCACTTGGAACTGAACTTTCAGATACAGATCTATTAAACGCCTCACATTTTTTCCAAAGGTACGGTCTTATGACATTCCTCGAAACTATTTCAAATTGCCTATTAACTGCTCTAAATTGCACAAATTCATCATGATGTAAATATCGTGCTATTCGTTCCAAAACATCATTAGTTAAACTCGGACTTGGTCCACTACTTTGAGTTTGCTTATCTTGTTCACTATGTTCTGGCGTTATTTCTGATGTCTTTGATTTTGGCATTGCTTTACCTCTAGTAAAAATTTGCTTAAGCGTTTAAATTACCATTTTAATTATTAAAATCAACCAATGGTAATAATAGCAGCACTTTATTAACAAAACCTTAAAACATTTTTACAAACTCCGCATCTTGAGTTGTTACAGTTACATAAACACTTAACTTCTTGATTTACAATAATAAAAATTGTACGTTTTGTCATTCCTGCGAACGCGGGAATCCGATATTTACAAGGCTTTCCTGGATCCTCCGCTTTCGAGGAGGATGACGTTTCTTTTAATTTTTAGAGATGTCCTTAACACTTTTATAAACTTCATCTTTTTTAGACTTATATATCGCCATTCTCACTAAAATGAGAACCTATTGCTTTAACGAATGTTTGATCATAAACTGATGCTTAGTTTTTTCAAAGTGCAGAATTTGTGCATTTTATTTAAAATACCAGGATATAAAATTCCAAGTTTTTATTTAAGGAGAAAAAATAAGAGATGAGTAAAAAAATTTTTATATATACTTTGAGTCTATTCTTTATTTCAGCTTGTCAGATTGTCAATACTAAAAATAATAATATTTCAGAAACGCAACAAGTCAGTGAAAGCCAACAATTAATTTTAGTTACTGTAAAAAATTGGAAAACAATTTACGGAACTTTGCAACTTTATCAAAGAAATAAGCAAAACGAATGGCATTCCATTGGAAAACACATACAAGTTATTATAGGCAAAAAAGGTTCGGCATGGGATCAGAAAATTTATAGGCATTACCACTTTGCCGGCCCAGTAAGAAAAGAAGGTGATTATAGAACTCCTATGGGACTTTTCCCAATAGAATACTCTTTTGGTTTTTCTGCCAAGCCTATCACGGATAAATTACCATATATTCATGTGATCAATAGTACAGTATGTATAGGGGATCGGAGTTCAAAATTTTACAACAAAATTGTTACTCTAAACAGTAGTATTAAAAAGGATTGGCGTGATAACAAAGATATGAATGAACAAATGCGAGAAATTCCTGTATACAAATATGGTTTAGTAATAGGTTACAACATGAGACCAGTTAGAGTAGGAGACGGTGGTTGTGTTTTTATGCACATTTGGCGCAAGGATTATCGGGGTACCGCAGGTTGCACAGCGATGTCAGAGAAAAACATTAAGTATATAATTCGTTGGCTTGACCAGTGCAAAAACCCGATATTGGTTCAGTTACCATTAAATAAGTATAAGAGCTTACAAAAAGTTTGGGGATTACCTCTATTACATTAGCTCTGAAACTAAGGTGGTCGCAAATTGCGACCACCTTTCTAATCTAAAGTTCTCACATATCAATCCACACGCATTTACTGAACATGGTGCCATCATGGCGGCAAATGTACTAAACACTAGAAAGGCCATTGAGATAAGCTTGGCAGTAATCAGAACCTTTGTTAAATTAAGAACAATATCGGCATCTCATAAAAAACTATGTCACAAATTAACAGAATTAGAAGGTAAAATAGAAGCTCATGATGAAACGATGCAAACTTTAATAAAAGCTATTCGTGAGTTGATGCATCCTTCTAAACCCAGGAAAAAACGTGTAATCGGTTTTCGTTCATGGAAAAATTAAACACCATGAAAAATAAAAAATTCAATGAAACAGCTAAAATCTGGTTAAAAACGCCATGCAATTTATATAGCATGTATTTTTTCGGAAGAAAATTATGGCGTAAATCTTGCTGGTTCTACCTGTGATTGAGACTGATTTTCCTGACTTTGTTGATTTTGTAACTGATACCATTGCTTCAATTTTTCTTGACCCTGCGGTGATAAATTTTTATACGGCCATGATTTGGTAAGGTAATGTGTAACCAATTCTTTAAAAAATTCCGGGTTAAATTTACGGGATTCTCCAAGATAAGATTCATATGAAGAAAAAAAATATAGCCAAGAACCATTTAAACATTTTATCGCCTCATTAAAATAATATGCACACTTCACTATCTCCACCATGTTATTTAGACTTCTTAAATATTCACATACATTCCATTCTGACCTATCCCTCTTCAACTTTTCTACTCGTTGCATAACAGTTGGTCCCATCAATGATTCTCTACCATTAACATCAGCACCGTACTTTAATAATAATTTGAAACATTCGAGCGTTTGTGTAATACAATAATTATTTATTAACTCATGTGATAGTAATTTATGCAGAGGATGCATAAAGTTTGGATCAGCGCCATGATTAAACAATTTTTGTGTTACTTTATATAATTTTTCAGACTCAGGATAGCATGAAGCATAAAATAATATCTCAAATAAAGCGCTAGTTTTATAACATCCATCCTCCCATGAATCATAATAACGAACACTCGGGGAATAACTTACATATATAATTTCATTAAAATTAGTATTTACAACACGTAACAAGGAGCTAAGTAAAGCCCTATAATCATAAATAGCTGCCCATAAAAGCAAAGGTGGTGTTGCACGCCTTTCTATCTCCCTTCTGTCTACTTGGAGATAACACTTTAACAATTCTCGGTGCATCTTGCTTAATTGTTTCAATTTAGTGGAACAATCAACTAGCAATAATTTTACTTCCTCTAACAATGCACAAGATTCAATAACCACAAACCTCTGTAAAATATCATCATATAAAACCGCCGGTATTTTTGGGTTTATCTGCTTAATTAAATCTTCAGCTTCAAATTTAAAATATAAAAACATTTTAAATCTAAAAGCCTTTTCCCGAAAAATCTCATTCGAATTACACTTAAATTTCGAGCAAGTTAATCTAATACTACGTATAGAATAATAATCGAGAGACCAAAATATTTTTTGCCAAACATATTTATCTAAAACATTCAATATATTATCATTTTGTTCAAACATGGGTTCTATCCTCAATAAAAAACTTCAGCTTAGATGTTCAAATTACTATTCAACTTTTAAATTCGTCACTTCTGTGAACATGAAAATCTAATATTTACAAGGCTTTGTTGGATCCTCCGCTTCCGAGGAGGATGACAATTTTATAATTATAAAAGATGCCCTTAAAGGAACTTTTATAAATTTCATCTTCTTTATATCTAACTCCTTCGTTATTTTCACGCCCTTTCTATAATTCTCACAAAAAGTGAGGAGCCATCGTTTTTTCTGGTTTTTTTTCTAGATCCAGCATCCGGTTTTAGCGGGATGATCTATAGGAATCATTAAAGATGTACTTAAATAACGCAAAAAAATTATTAACATGTGTTGTTGCACAAGGCCGATTAGGTTTAACATTTGAGACTAGCCTATAATCTAAAATTCTAGCACAAATAATATGCAATTTTTGCTATATTTCTACTTCACATATTTCCCACGTGGCGTGTATTTAGTATGCAACAACTTATGACTTAAATGTCCACATGGGCCATCAGTCAGGAACTTTTCATATAATTCAATTACTGCCGGATTTTCATGTGACTTGCGAACTTTAGAGCCCATATCTTCTGAATAAATAGCCTTAGCTCTTTTAGCTCGTATCTCGGGACTCGTTGGAATCGGTTGTCCACCGCCACCCAAACATCCTCCTGGGCAAGCCATAAACTCGATAAAATGACACTGGCTAAATTTACCGCCGGCTTTAATATCATCCATTACTTTTTTAGCATTTGCAGTACCATGGGCAACGGCAACTTTCAACGTTGCGCCTTTGAGCCAATTCCAATCAGGAACCAAATGCTTTACCAAATCCGGAACAAGTCCGACTTCCTTAATTGGTAATTCAACATAACGAATACCTTCAAAGCCTCGAACCGGAATAATATTTGCATGATCAAATAAATTCTCAACTTTTATACCTACTACAAGTTCAATAACTGTTCGTAAAGCTGCTTCCATTACGCCGCCTGTAGCTGCAAAGATAACTCCAGATCCTGTTGCGCTACCAAATGGTTCATCAAAATCGGACTTGGGCAATTTGGGCAAATTGATACCCATTTCCGAAATCATTTGAGCCAATTCACGTGTGGTTAAACCGTAATCAACGTCTTTAAAACCACTATCATGCATTTCTGGGCGATCACATTCATATTTTTTAGCAGTACAAGGCATCAAGGCTACACTTACAATATCTTTAGGATCAAGATCATTTTTCTTCGCATAATATGTCTTGATAACAGCTCCAAACATTTGCTGCGGACTTTTTGCAGTAGATACATACTCCAAATATTCTGGATAAAAATGCTCAATATACTTAATCCATCCCGGTGAACACGATGTAAACTGTGGTAACTTAATTGATTTATCTTTGTTCACCAAAGCCTTATACAAGCGCAATAATAATTCGGTTCCCTCTTCAATAATTGTTAAATCCGCAGTAAAGTTGGTATCAAAAACTTTATCAAATCCAACTCGGCGTAATGCAGTATTCATCTCAAACGTCAATGCATGTCCTGGCTCCAAACCAAAACATTCTCCGATACCAGCACGTGGAGCCGGAGCAGTCTGAATCACTACATGCTTACTCGGATCCTCTATCGCTTCCCAGATTTTCTTTCTATCGTCTCTTTCGGTAAGAGCTCCAGTTGGACAATGGGTAACACACTGACCACAATTAATACAATTTACACTGTTCATTGGCAAATCTCTAAATGTGGTAATTTTCGACCCATGGCTTCGTTTACGAACACCTAATACTCCAATATTCTGCATTTCAGTACACGCACGCACGCAACGTTCACATAAAATACATTTATCTGGATCAAATTGAATTGGCCAATCGGTCGGATCACCAAATTTGGAAGGATTCTTAACATCAACCTTCTCACCAGATTTAGTCTTATGGCCAAAACAAAATGCGCTATTAATACCATAATCCTTTGCTAACTTTTGCACTTCAGTACTTATATTTTTCTTTGCAGTATAACAATCACCTATATGATCACTAATGAGCAAACTTAAAATATGCTGGCGAGCTCGTCTAATTCGCGCGCTATTAGTTTTTACAATAATTGGTGAAGTTATCGGATAGGCACACGAAGCCTGTAAAGTGCGTGAACCTTCAATCTCGACAAGGCACATTCGACAAGCTCCCGAAATTGATAAGTCTTTGTGATAACATAAAGTCGGAATGTCGACACCTATTTCTTCTGCAGCTTTTAAAATGGTAGTACCATAAGGCACACTTACTTCTTGACCATCTATGTTTATAGTTACGTTATTATTACTCATCACTTGCCTCCTCCGGTCATAATTTCATTGGAAAAATGTTTGGTAATTGCCAAAAAGGCATTAGAACTAGTTTGTCCAAGACCACACTTAGATGCAACTTTCATAGTCTCACACAAGGACATTAATTCCTTTAAATATTCTTCGGAATGTTTTCCTTGTTTGAGCATTCTTATGCCCTCTAAGAGCTTAATATTACCTTCTCGACATGGGGTACACTGACCACATGACTCTTCAACAAAAAACTCTAAAAAATTCTCGGCAACATCAGCCATATTGCGATTAGGACCAAAAATCATAATTGAGCCGCCTGGAGGCGCATCTTCAAAAGCTATTTTTCGTGAAAAATCACTTGCTGGAATGGTCTGTCCTGAAGCACCGCCTACCTGTGCCGCCTTAGCACCTTCACCACCGGCTTCTTTTACCACTTCGGCAACAGTAGTACCCATAGGAAATTCATAAACACCAGGGCGCTTGCAATCGCCAGAAATACTGAATATTTTGTAGCCAGCAGACTTCTCGGTTCCTACAGAATTAAACCAGTTTGCGCCTTTGACCATAATGCTCGAAATCCACGCAAAGGTTTCAACATTATTAACTTGCGTAGGTTTGCCCTTAAAACCGTATTGAATTGGGAATGGAGGTCGATTCCGTGGTTCACCGCGTTTTCCTTCTAAAGACTCAATTAACGCAGTTTCTTCGCCGCATACATAAGCTCCGGCTCCACTGCGAATTACGATATCAAAATCAAATCCCTGTTTACCTAAAATATTTTTGCCTAATCGGTTTGCTTCACGTAATTTCGTTAATACATCTTCTAAGTGAGGCTTCATATAAGTATATTCAGCACGCAAATATAAAATTCCGTGAGTTGCTCTAATTGCCAAGGCAGAAACAGTCATCCCATTAAATACTAACTCTGGATAACTAGTAAGAATTTCACGATCTTTAAAAGTACCTGGCTCACCTTCATCAGCATTACAAATAACATACTTTGGCTGCTCGGTTTCTTTAGCCATCAGAGACAACTTCAATCCAGTTGGAAAACCAGCGCCTCCACAGCCTTTCAACTTAGATTCGGTAACTTCATTAATAATACCTTCACTTCCCTTTTCTATAGCAGCTTTTAAACTAGCTTCACTATCAATTGAAGCAAAAGTAAGTTCACTTACATAATTAGATTCGATCATTACTTACCTCCTCTGCATTCACTTAAAATACCAGACACATCTTCAGGTTTAACTCTTGTGTATGGCTTATCATTGATCAGAAATGCTGGTCCCTGATCACACATACCTATACAGCTAGTCCATTCCAGAGAGAACATTTTATCAGACGTAGTCTCCCCAAATTTTATGTCTAACTTACGTTCTAATTCATCAGCCACATTTTTGGCCTGTTTCATTTTACATGGCATAGTTTCACACATGCGAATAATGAATTTTCCTTTATTATCAATATTATAAAACTTAAAAAAAGTAACTACTCCTTGTACTTCAATAGGATGCATGTATAAAAGATCAGCAAGAATCTGCATTGCATCATTAGAAATTCCGTTATATTTGCTTTGCAATTCACTAAGAATAGGCATTAATGCATCAGGTTCACTGCCAAACTTACTTACAAACTCACCAATTTCTTTTTTGAGTTCGGTGGTGTCTTGAATTTCAATCATACAAGTTCTCCTCTTTACAAATTAATTTGGCGGGAAGCTTAACAAATCAATTTACAAAAAGCACGCACTTTTTGTGAAATTTTACTGGCGCCCTAAATTCAATTTTTTCCCTCTTCCGTCATTCCCGCGAAAGCGGGAATCCATTGTTTTTAATGGCTTTTTTGGATCCCGCGGTCAAGCCGCGGGATGACGAAAAGGACCGCGGGATGACGAAAAGGACCGCGGGATGACGAAAAGGGCCGTAGGAAGACGTGGAGAGTTGCGGAATAACATTGGAACGATGCACTTACCTCGCCCGTAATAATAAGATAAAACCTAAAATGGCAATCAGTACGGTTGGTAAACTTGCTGTTGCTAAAGGTGATAACTGATAAACTGTGCATAATAAACCTATACACTGATTTAATATATAAAAAGTAAATCCGGTAACTGTTCCTGCTAAGATGCGCAGCCCCATAGTAACCGTACGTAATGGCCCAAAAATAAATGGTACAGATAATAAAATCATAACCAGTATTGCTACAGGCTGAAATATTCGTTGCCAAAAATCAAATTCATATTCGTTGAACTGCAAATCACTATTTTGTAAATATTTAATATATGAATATAGCTGCGGCAGAGATCTTTGATCATTATCCATATCAATTAAGCTTAACAGACGCGGATTAAACGCAAGCTTCCATTCCTCATTGTCATAATGCTTACTAATTATTTTATTGCCTAGAAATACACTTTCAGCTACATCGCTAAAAACCCACTTACCATGATCATAAACCGCCTGCTTTGCGTAACTGGCAGAATGAAGATGGTAATTATCATCAAACTGATAACGGGTAATGTCTCTTATCTGACCATTCGGTAATGTAGTATCTATATACATAAAATCCTGATCATTCCGTATCCATATTCCATGTTGAGTATGTAATGCTTGTCCACGGCTCATTGCTTGCGCTTTAAAAGAAGTAGCAGAGTGTTGCAAAAACGGTGCGACAACTTCACCTAATAAAATCGCCACCAGCATTGCTAGAAACGCTGCTTTAATTACTGCCCAAGTAATTCTTGTTAATGACACACCGCTGGCACGCATTGCAATTAACTCACTATGTGAAGCCAATAGACCCAAACCCATTAGGCTGCCTATAAGGCCTGCCATTGGAAAAAACTGATAAATATCTGCTGGCAAACGCATTGCCACACACAACAGCACTTGAGGTAATCCGTAATTACCGATACCCATATCAGAAAATTCACCAGTAAACTCAATAAATATCTCTACAGCAATCAATACCAACACAACTATTAAGATAGTATTAATTACAGTAGTGCCAATATATCTACGTAAAATTTTCATGTTCTAAATAATTTAACCATTCGCCACCAACCAAATTGATATATAATCAGCATCATAGCTATCATCAACATTAAACCGTGTATCCACCACATTCCAAGAGTATGTGAAATTATGCCATTCCGTATCCATGAGCGGTTTAAAAACATAAAATTACCATAAATCATATACAGCAACATCGCTGGAACCAGTTGAGCATAACGCCCCTGACGAGATCTAACTCTGCTCAGTGGAACAGCAATAAGAGCTAAAATTATCGCCATAATAGGTATCGATAAACGCCATTGTAATTCGGCAGCTGCATGATTATCTGTATGATCGTGCCATAATGTATAAGTAGGTATAGCATTTTCACGATGTTCCTGTTCATCTTGTCCTTGGGCAATGCGAGCCCAGTATTGACCAAAATTAATAATTTGATAATCTTTTTCTCCCACAATCCCTGAATAGCGTGTGCCATTGTTCAACACTATAAATCGATCACCTGTTTCTTTATCCAATTTCTGCTGACCTGAAGAGGCAGTCAATATATTCCATGACTTTGCATTCCCGGGTTCCTGCGCAACATTCGGTTGTGCAACAAATATATTATGTATATGCTTGTGATCACGTGAAATTTCCTCCGCATATAATATCAGGCGATCATTTTGCAGACTTTGGAAACGTCCTGGTAACACTAGCTCTAACGGCGATAAAGCCCCTTCATTTAAAAGTCTTTCAGCATACTTATTAACATGAGGAGCAACCCATAATATTAGTCCAGAAACTACTATCACAACTAACAACGTCAAACCCATAGTTATCTTTATCAATCTGGGTTGACTTACTCCACAAGCAAACAAAACTGTCATTTCATTGTCAGCATACATTCTTCCATAGCCAAGTAAAATTCCTAAAAATAAAGATAGCGGCAATAGTGTTCCTAACAGCGTCGGAATTTCTAATGATAATAACAATAAAACAGCATGGGCACTTAGGTCTCCGGAAGCAGCAGAACGCATATAATGAATAAATTGAGTACTCAAAAAAATCAGCAATAATATGACACTAGTTGCCAATAATATCGAAGCTATCTCTTTGGTTAAATAACGAAAAATAATCATAGAAAAATTAGCCAAATTAAATAAATTTAATTATCATTCTAGCAAATTGAGCAATAATATGCCTATTAATATAACTTTTTATCTTTTACCTTCTGCAACTATTGAAGCATGTGGATTATATATATGTCGTTTAACAGAAAAAGTATATAAAAAAAATCATCGCATATATATACATGCCTCTTCAGAATATGAAACTAAAACATTCAACGATTTGTTATGGACATTTAAGGACATTAGCTTTATACCCCACAATATATATGAAGAAAATCCAACTAGTCCAGCCCCGATACAAATCGGTTCTTCTAAAGAACAACCGAGCAACCACAATGATGTATTAATCAATTTGACTCAAGAAGTGCCAAATTTTTATCCAAATTTTAAACATATTCTCGAAATAGTTCCCAATAATACAACAGCTAAAGAAAGCAGTAGAAACAAATATAAATTCTATCAACAACAGGGTTGCAAATTAGAAACCCATAACATCATTTAAATATGCAACATACATCCAAATTCTGGCTACGTGATTTATTACTACTAACCATTATTATAAGCATATTATTTGGGATATTTCTCGGCAGCTTTCCTTTAATCCCTCCAGATGAAGCCCGGTATTCAGAAATACCTCGCGAGATGGTAGTAACTAGCCAATATATAACGCCCCATTTAAATGGAGTTAAATATTTTGAAAAACCAGTACTGTTTTACTGGATGCAATGTGCCTCCATTAAATTATTTGGCTTAAGCGAGTGGTCGATGCGATTCATGAATGCTTTCATGGGCTTACTAGGATGTTTAATAGTTTACATCAGCGGAAGAAAACTCTTTGATCGACGTACTGGTTTTTTAGCCAGTTTAATATTGGCAACGACTGCTATATATTTTGGCGTAGCACATGTCGTCACTTTGGACATGACTTTAACCGCTCTGTTATCGTGCGCCCTATTTAGTTTTATCCTAGGCACAAAAACCACAAAACACCGTAATTACTACATGTGGGCAATGTATGTTTTTGCTGCTCTAGCCACAATGACCAAGGGATTAATCGGCATAATGTTCCCCGGCATAATTATATTTTTCTGGATACTACTTTTTAATAAATGGCGAGAAATAAAAACTTACTGTATACCTACAGGGATATTAATATTTTTATTAATTGCCGCACCATGGCACATCTTAGTACAGATTAAAAATCCTGAATTCTTTCAATTTTATTTTATCAAACAGCACTTCCTACGTTATCTCAGTAGTCATGTTGGGCACCATATGCCAATAGTAGTTTTGCCATCGATTTTATTACTCGGCTGGTTTCCATGGGTAGCTTTTAGCGTTCAAACAATCAATCATAATTTACCACACAGTTGGCAAGAATTTAAACAACACGAAACATCTATATTCCTGATACTCTGGCCATTATTTGTATTTTTATTCTACTCATTTTCCGAATCTCTATTAGTCCCCTATCTATTGCCCATGTTTCCACCATTAGCAATCCTAACAGCAAACTATTTTTCTAAACATTGGGAACAGAAATTTCAACGCGGCATAACTATCGGATTTATTGTTATTCTAATTCTATCAATCATCGCTGCTATTGTTGCCGCTAATATATACCACTTTATTAGCTCACCTAATCCAGCGAAAACTAAAATAACATTTTACATAATTAGCTCATTAATAATGTTCAGTGCAATTTATTCTTATTTAAAATATCGCCGCTACGGTTTACCCAAAGCCTTTATTACTTTATGCATAACTATATCATTAGTCTTCATCTCGCTATATTACGGAGCTCAGCAATTAGACCTAAAATCTATCAAACCTTTAGCTGTAAAATTGATACCCCTACTTAAACCAAACGACGAAGTAGCATCATACAACACTTACTACCAAGACCTGCCATTTTACTTACAACGTCGTATTACCGTCGTTAATTGGCATGGCGAATTATCCTTCGGCATGCAACACCAAGACACAAGCCAATGGATGATAGATCAGCAAACTTTCTGGAAACGTTGGAACAGTAAACGTAGAATATTTATGATTACACGCCAAAAAACCTATAATCAATTATCAAAAGATCCAAACAAAAAAATATACCTCATAGCAAAAAGCGGCACTAACATTTTAGCCTCCAATCATAGGGGACATACATAACATTCATCCTTTTGATATTTATAAACCACGAAATACGGTATTGATCTTCTAAAGATTAAGACTTAATTTTAAATTATGTCCACAGATTTATTTTTTCAGTTTAGTAAAGAATATCGATCTTTTTTGGGTGAAATTAAATCGCAAATTAGATCAACTCAAATTAGCGCTGCATTAGCAGTGAATCAAGAAGTTATTAAGCTTTATTGGAATATAGGTAAACAAATTATAGATAAACAAGCAGATACTAAATGGGGAAGCAAATTTATGGAAACCCTGTCACATGATTTGCAGAACGCATTCCCAGAAACCCATGGATTCTCTACTTCAAACCTTAAACGGATGCGCCGTTTTGCTGAGCTATACCCCAAATTTGAAATTGGGGCACAACCTGTGCGCCAATTACCTTGGGGGCATATTATTGTTTTAATCCAAAGGATTAAAGATGATATAGCTCGAGATTGGTATGCCCAGCAAACTATTATAAATGGTTGGTCGAGATATGCTTTAGAGGACCAGATTAAGAGTGATTTATACAAAAGACGGGGAATACCTGATAATAAAGTCTCAAATTTCTTAACTCGTCTTCCTTATCCTCAATCTATGTTAGCACAAGACATCTTAAAGAGCCCATACAACCTTGATTGTTTAGCTCTTCACGATGCTGCACAAGAAAGAGAAATAGAACATGCTTCTATTGAACATATTACTAAATTTTTACTTGAAATTGGAAAGGGTTTCTCCTTTGTCGGCCGCCAAGTCCCTATTGCCTTACAGGATGAAGAATATTTTATTGACATTTTACTTTACCATTTAAAGCTTCATTCATATTGTGTTGTGGAACTCAAAGTCACAAAATTTAAGCCTGAACATGCGGGTCAGCTTAATTTTTATCTGAATTTAGTAGACGACTTTTATAAAATGCCAAAAGACAATCCATCCATTGGTTTATTGCTTTGTAAATCACGCAATAAATTTACCGCCGAATATGCATTAAAAGGTATTGAGAAACCTATTGGCATATCTGAATATCAATTGACTAAAGCAATTCCAGATAAATTAAAAATTAATTTACCAACTATTGAAGAAATAGAAACCGAGCTGAACGAACCAAAAGGATAAATGTTATGTATGTCCCCTAGATAATATTTCTTCGCTCAATACCATTGTTGCAAATCCGTGAGCTAAATTATGCAAGGAGTTAAAATGAAATTGTTCGTTGTAAGTTGCCACACCGTCAATTATAAAGAAAACATCAAAACCTTTAAAAAATGCAGCACGTGCTGTGGATTCACAACATAAGTGAGTCATTACACCACCAATAATTACTTGTTCAATTCCGCCTTCTCTTAGTTTTTGTTCGAGATCGGTTTCACAAAAAGCATCATATTGGGATTTTGGAATAATTGGAATTTTTGAATCAGCCAATTCGGGTATAATTTTAACCATCGGATCATTTGGAGTTAATATTGCTCCCCACCAACTCATCATTTGTCCGGAATTTTCAATAGTATTGCTATGTTTTGTTTGTATAACAATTAAATTATTTTGCAGAAAATGATCCTGAAGATTTTTCAATTTGGGAACAATAGCCTGCATGCTAGGAATATAGGCGTGCGATTGTTCATTTAGAAAAAAATCTTGCATATCAATAATTAACAATGCTGCCTTTTCAGGTTTTAACGTTGCTATGCTATGCCTTTCTCTAAATGGAGCCAATTGTTCAGCAAACTTTTTTGCCTGGGTATTAATAGTTTCTAAACTATAATATTGTTCTTTACACATAACGCTTATTTTACCTCACATTAAACAAGAGTTGTTTCCCCTGAGGAGTATGCAATAACATTACCATCATGTTTTAAAAGTAAATGTCCTCGTTCATCGATACCGAGCGCTGTGCCGACAATTGTTTTTTGATTATTAACTAATTTGATTTGCCGGTCTTTTAAATAATCATATTTTTGCCATTCTGATAAAAATTTAGTAAAACCTTTGTTATTAAATTCCGAAAGATAACTGAAAAGATTGTTTAAAAATATTCCGGTTAATATATTTCTGTCTTGATAACTTCCTAGAATTTTTGCAACCGATGTCCAAGCCTGAGTAATTTCATTTGCTTTCGCTGATAGCATATTTACATTTAAACCTACTCCAATTATGACTGGTAAATTGACATGAGATTCTGTAATAATTTCTATTAAAGTACCGGCGAGTTTCTGATGGTTATATAAGATATCATTAGGCCATTTGATTTTGAGATTTTTATCAATACCTAACTCAACAAGTGTTTTGATAATAGCAAGACTGACAACTAGACTTAAGCATGAAAGTTCATTTATATTTTTATCAAAGTTCCATAAACATGATAAATAGATATTTTGGCCATAAGGAGAATACCAATTTCTACCAAAGCGTCCTTGACCCGCAGTTTGATGTTCAGCTAAACATATTTGTGGAATTTTTTTTGTTTTTAAGTGATTTTTTAAATAATCATTAGTCGAGGAAATATTATTAAATGTGATTATTTCACATGTTTTTTGCTGTATATATTTCTTAATAATATCAGCTTTAAGCAATATAGGATGTTTTGAATTATCAGCAAATTGTTTCATTTTAATCTTTCTTTTAGTTCTGCAAATTCTTTTAACATTCTGGCATTTTGCATATCTGTAGAATTTTTCACTCGAGATAACGGATCTTTGGGTATAGAACGGCGGTTTATGTAATATCGAATAGTTCGTATATTTTTGAATTCAGGTTGAGTTCGCAGCATTTTTATAATATCAGGAATCGCATAACGTAAATTGGTAGCCCACGAAGCATTGTCAACCACAATTACCAACGAATCCTTAGTCTTCTGAGCTATTTGGCAATGTTTACTCAGATCATCATTGAGCATCTCTTGAAATAGACGATTTAGATTCTGTAAAGACGAAGACTTTTTTATTAGCCGAGTTATATTTTTATTAGCAGTTAATATTTGCTTAATAGAAGTAGGTTCTTTTACAATGGTCATAATACTATTTTATATTATAATGACGAGAATTGACATGCAGGATCAAAACAACAAATTCATCATTATTTACATTGTTCTTGGCGTTTTAGCAAGACTCATACCTCACCCACCAAATGTAACGCCTCTTACCAATTTATGTTTATTTGCAGGATCCAATTTATCTCGGGGACTGGCATTAATCACCATGTTTATATGCTATACTATAAGTAATATAGCTATTGCTTATTTCAATGGTCATCCTATCTTTGGATATTGGGCATTTTTCACTTATAGTGGCTTTGCATTTATAGTGCTATTAGGCTCGAGACTATCCAAATCATGTAGTATCAAAAAACTGGTTACATACGTAGGAATTTCGACTCTAGTTTTTTGGGTTTGGAGTAATTTTGGTAGCTGGTTAGCAACTCCTTTATATTCTAAAGATTTGAATGGATTGATCAGTTGTTATATCGCTGCCCTGCCCTTTTTGAGAAATGCCTCATTGGGAAATTTGGTGTGGATGGTAGTGATTTTTGGCATATACAATAAATTAAAACATTATATTGCAGCATTTGATTATGATTAGGAAACTACTTAAAAAATTTATCGGAACTAGTAACGAACGTACTCTAAAGCTTTTGAGTAAAACTGTAGTACAGATTAATGCTCTGGAATCCACAATACAGGCATTATCTGATAGTGAATTGCGCGCTAAAACTGACGAATTTAAAGAACGATATAACAAGGGTGAAAAATTAAACAGCCTATTACCAGAAGCTTTTGCAGTAGTACGTGAAGCAAGTGTTCGTACTCTTAAAATGCGTCATTTTGACGTGCAATTAATAGGCGCTATGGTATTACATAGCGGCAAAATCGCAGAGATGCGTACTGGTGAAGGTAAAACATTAGTAGCTACTATGCCGGTTTACTTAAATAGTTTGACTGGAAAAGGAGTCCATATTGTAACTGTAAATGACTATTTAGCCAAACGAGATGCTAACTGGATGGGACCTATCTACGAATTTCTAGGACTTAGCGTCGGCGTAATTTCTCCTAACCAATCACACGAAGAAAAGAAAGCTGCTTACAGTTGCGATGTCGTTTATGGCACAAACAATGAATTTGGTTTCGATTATTTACGCGACAATATGGCATTTAGCCTCGAAGATAAAGTGCAACGAGATCTATATTTTGCCATTGTTGACGAAGTAGATTCTATTTTGATCGATGAAGCGCGTACTCCATTAATAATTTCTGGACCAAGTGAAGATAGTTCTGAGTTATACACTAAAGTTGACAAACTAATCCCTAAATTAACCAGACAAAAAGAAAAAGATGGTCCCGGTGATTATGGGGTTGATGAAAAGATCAAGCAGGCTTTTTTGACCGAAGAAGGTCATCGCCATGTAGAAAGATTATTCACCGAAGTAGGTCTCCTCAAAGAAGGCAAAACCCTGTATGATCCAGCTAATATTATCTACATGCATTACTTAAATGCTGCTCTACGAGCTCATTCCTTATTTCACCGCGATATAGACTATATAGTTAAAAATGGTGAGGTTGTCATTGTTGATGAGCATACTGGACGCACCATGGAAGGCCGACGCTGGTCAGACGGTTTACACCAGGCAGTAGAAGCAAAAGAAGGTGTTACCGTTCAAAGTGAAAACCAGACACTTGCTTCGATAACTTTTCAAAACTATTTCCGACTTTATGAAAAACTATCAGGAATGACTGGTACAGCTGATACTGAAGCTTATGAGTTTCGGCAAATTTACGGCTTAGATGTAGTGGTTATTCCTACTAATATGCCTATGATACGTAAGGATTTTGGCGATCAAATTTATCTTACTGCTCGTGAAAAATTCAATATGATCATTGAGGATATCAAAAATTGCCAAAAAAGAGGCCAGCCAGTCTTGGTAGGAACAATCGCAATCGAAACATCCGAATATTTATCAAAAATACTTGAAAGAGAACAAATTCCACATCAAGTTTTAAATGCTAAATACCACGAAAGGGAAGCAAAAATCATTGCTCATGCAGGAAGTCCTGGAACTGTCACAATTGCTACCAATATGGCCGGACGAGGCACCGACATCGTTTTAGGTGGAAATCTAGAAGCTGAACTGGCTGCTTTAGAAAATCCCAGTGAAGAAGAAACCCACAACACTAAAACAGAATGGCTAAAACGTCATAACCAAGTTATCGAAGCGGGAGGATTGCATATTATTGGCTCCGAGCGTCATGAAGCACGACGTATTGATAATCAACTCCGCGGCCGTTCCGGTCGCCAAGGAGATCCGGGATCTTCACGATTCTATTTATCTCTGGAAGACAAGTTAATGCGTATATTTGCTTCGGAACGACTCGGTGCCATAATGAAAAAATTAGGAATGAAAGAAAATGAAGCAATAGAACATTCCTTTATAACTCGCGCTATTGAAAATGCACAACGTAAGGTCGAAGGACATAATTTTGATATCCGCAAGCAATTACTACAATACGATGATGTAGCTAATGACCAACGTAAAGTTGTTTATGAACAACGCAACGAATTAATGGCTACAGAAGATATTTCAGACACTATTGAATCTATTCGCGAAGATGTAGTTAACAATTTGATTAGCTGTTATATTCCTCCACAAAGCATCGAGGAACAATGGGATATCTCAGGTCTAGAGCAACAAATTCAACAAGATTTCGGTTTACATCTTGAAATTAATAAATGGCTTAAAGAAGATGAAAGTTTACATGAGGAAACTTTGCGTGAACGTATTTTACATGAATTTATAACCAATTATAAAACTAAAGAAGAACACATTGGTGGAAAGTTGATGAGGCATTTGGAAAAATCTACCATGTTACAAATCTTAGATACTCAATGGAGAGAACATTTAGCAGCTATGGATCATCTTCGTGAAGGGATTCATCTTCGTGGTTATGCACAACAAGATCCGAAACAGGCATATAAACGCGAAGCTTTTAAGATGTTTAGCGAAATGCTAGAAAGCTTAAAGTATGATGTAATAAGCACCTTATATTCAGTACAAGTCAAAGCTGAGGAAGACATACGTGAAGCAGAAGAACGACAACGACAGCAAGCTATAGCAAGACAGCAAAATATGCAATTTTTACACGCTAATGCCAGAGGAGCTCTTGAAACCGAACAAGAAGCTGAGGTTCCTCCTGAATGGCGACCCAAAGAACCGATAGTGAGACATACTCCTAAAGTTGGCCGCAATGCCCCATGCCCATGCGGCTCAGGAAAAAAATACAAGCATTGTTGCGGAAAACTGAGCTAACATCAAATTTTGTTATTCTTTCTTTCCTGTTTCGGCACTAACTTTTTTAGACTTAATAACCCCTTTTGCACTCGGCCAAGATTTAAATGGAAAAGGTTTTTCCTCAGTAACAAAAGTCAAAAACATAACCACTTGATGTATATATTGGCTTAGGCTGTCCGAAAAAGGAAGCAACGCCTGACTAGGTCCACCAACAAGTAATGCATAAACAAACTGAAACGCGGTTATAAGCCAAACAAGTATTAATGCTACCCAATAAATTACTACAGCGAATAATATCATAAAAAAGAGTCTTATCCATTTATCCTTGCTGGATAATTTTTCCTTCAGGGTCTGCTTTGCCATAATTTCTTCTCCTTTTTGACGATGAAATATATTTATTTTAACATAAATAGTTTTATTTATAAATAATTATTTGATAATTAGGGGACATACATAACATTTATCCTTTTTCAAATTCATAAATACAGATATTCACACAAAAAAAGGATAAATGTTATGTATGTCCCCTATATACTACCAGATGTTGAGTTCGGATATTAATATTTATACAATATATAGGTTTGAAATTTAAAAAAAGTATTTATATGACTTATATTCGTTTTATATTATTTTGTGCATTTTATTTATTAATACAGGAAAGCTATGCTTTAAATGTACAAACTGTGCCATCTGTAGTTGTAAAGCATAATAACTCAAAGAAAGATTTTTCAACAAAAACTGCAATAACTACTATTACTGCTAAGCAAATAAAACATAGTGGCGCCCAAACTCTAGTAGATCTCCTTAAAACTATTCCTTCAGTTCAAGTATCACAGCTAAATGGACAAGGTGGCTCAGTTACTGTCAGTATGCGCGGCTTTGGAGATAATGCTAATAGTAACACTTTAATTTTGATAGACGATCAACCGTTAACTCATTCTGATATTGCTGCACCTAATTTAAATATAATTCCACTATCTACTATCAAAGAAATAAAAATCTTGCCAATCAGTGAATCGATTTTATATGGCGATCAAGCTGTTGGCGGTGTGATCAAAATTACCACAAAACCAGACGATAAACCATATCATCAAGCTGCAATCAATTACGGTAGTTTTAACACTATATATGGAGAAGCAAACCTAGCTGATAAATTAACCAATTCCCTTAATTATAGTATTTTTGCTCGAATTCTAACTACTAATAACTATCGTAAGCATAATGACTATCGAGATAACATTGTAAACGGTAAATTAACTTATAAGAAAAAACTGATTAATGGATATATTAAATTTGAGCACACAAACACTCATTTGCTATTTCCTGGAGCTCTAACCGCTGAAGCAACACATCAAAACCGTCGTCAGGCCAACAATAACACTGATTTTAATGATCAAAACATTAATAAAGTTTCAGGGAAAATAGAAGATAACATTAATCAAAATTGGCGATTTAAAGTAAATGGTAGTTTAAATAATATGTTAGGCAATGGTGTATTAACTACTAAATATAATGAACAGCGTAAAATTGGTCAGCTACATCCAGTATTAATTGGCACAATTAACGTATTTAATAATAGTCTACTATTAAATACTGGATTTGATCTTCAAAATAGTAGCTATTGTTTTAAAAATACAAATTACTATTCCGATGCTAATCAACTAAAAAATGCTTTTTATGGACAAGTTAAATTACCAATCAATCCTAAATTACTTCTCACTGCTGGTGCAAGAATAGCCCATGCAAAATTAAACTTGTATTCGATCAATAGCAAACGAAGTAACTATGCAACGGCTAGTAGTTTAATAGCTACGTATCGGTTTAATCATAATTTGCAATTCTATGTTCGTCGTGCTGGTAGTTATCGATTTCCTAAGAGCGATGAAAGTGTTTGGAGTTATAAAAATAAACCTTTAAAAACTCAGACTGGTGTATCCTATATGTTAGGGACAACATGGAAGTCAACAACCTTAAACACCGACATTAATATCTATCAATTGGATTTAAGGAATGAAATACTATTTATACCTTTTGTTAATTCAAAATACTTCGGTTACAACGAAAATCTACCACCTACAAGACGTAACGGTTTACAGCTTAATATTAATTATTCAATTTTGCCGAAATGGAAATTAATTAGCGGATATAGCTATATCAATGCTACATTCAGCTCAGGACATAATCGTGGTAAACAAATTCCATTTGTAACACATAATCAATTTTACCTAGCCAGCTACTTTTATTTCACTAAGCATTGCAACATTTTACTAGAAGGAATTTACACAGGCAGCCGCTATCCAGCTTGCGATATAGAAAATGTTGGAAATAGATTAAATGGGATTATCGTTTCTAATTTTGCAATTAATTACAATCTTAAATATTACAAAATAACATTACGTATTAATAACTTTACTAACAAACACTTCAACGAATATGCTATATACGGCTATGGTAGTGAAGGATTAACTACTTATTATTATCCTGCACCAGGTATTAATGCGATGTTAAATCTAACAGTGAATATATAAATGATTCGACATTATCTTATCGCTACATGTTATTCTACTGCTATACACTTTTTCACTATTTTATTACTATTCAATTATTTTAAATCAAATTCAATACAACGAATTGGTTATCAGCATTTAATACAAGCTTATGTAGTAAATCAGCCACATATTATCTCCAAACACGAATTTCAAAAACACCAGTTACCCGTTTTACCTAAATCTTCTAAACAGGGCACTCCTGTAAAGACAATACTCAATAAACTTAAAATCAAATCTGGTACAGCATTTGAACGTAATGTGCCTAACACTCCAATCAATCATTCGAAACTATCTGGCAAAAATGAACACTTATTAATACTATTACACAATCAAATTCAATATCATATCAATGAAAATGTCTACAATTTGCCCAAAATTTTAGATTCTCAGTCAGTATTAATACAATTTTTATTAACACCCCGGGGCTCACTAAATTTTATAAATATAATCAAATCATCAGGCATAAAAATACTTGATAATTTAGCAATCAAAGCTGTTACGTCTATAGCACCATTTCATCCTGCTAAAAAATATTTGGTTCACAATACTTATTTCAGAATCAAGTTTCACTTCGAATAAATTAATTGTGCAACTTCTCAATAAATACGAAACAATCATCAATTTTGTCACTCCCGCAAAAGTAGGAATTCAGCTAAAAACATTACAAATACTTGATCCTCGCATTCAAAAAAATGATTTTATTAAGTATTTATGCGATAATACTCAGCATAATTAAAATATGAGTATACTAATAAACATTCTCGCTTTTCTAATTGCAATTTTTGTACTTGTACTAGTACATGAATTCGGACATTTTTGGGTTGCTCGAAAACTTGGTACCAAAGTAGAACGGTTCTCGATCGGATTTGGAAAACCTCTGTTGCGATGGCAAGGAAAAAGTAATATAGAATATGTAATAGCACCCATACTGTTAGGTGGCTATGTTAAATTAAATGAAGAATCTTATCAGCAAAAATCAGTGTGGAGACGAATGGCAATTATGCTTGCTGGAGTTACTGCTAACATTTTGCTTGCTATATTACTGTTCTGGTTAGTATTTACCATCGGCATGAAGGTTCCAAAACCAATAATTGGAAAAGTGATTCCTGAATCTATTGCTTATCAAGCTGGCTTAAAAACTGGGGATGTGATTAAAAACGTAGATGGGCGCGATGTTTTTGACTGGCAAGGTGTGACTATAGCTATTATTTCCCACATGGGAGATCGTAATAAACTCCTCATCAACGGACATTATTTAAATTTAAACAATTGGGTAATAAATGAGCTAAATCCAGATCCGATTATGAGCCTCGGTATCGAACCTTACTATCCATCAATCCCTGCAGTAATAAATAAAGTGATGTCAGACAGCCCTGCAAAGCAAATTGGCTTACTGCCACAAGATCGTATTCTACACATAAATGGTCAGAAAATAGTAGATTGGTACGATTTTATAAAATATATTCACAACCATCCCGACCAAAAAGTTAAATTAACTATAGAACGCTCTGGAGAACCCGTCATTCTAACCGGAATTATAGGCAGTAAATTAGGATTTGGGCTGAAAAAAATTGGTTACTTAGGTGTGGCGTCATTACCAGTATCATGGTCAAAAGATATGTTTAATGAACAACATTATTCACCATTACAAGCTTTTTACCCTGCTCTGCAACGAACTTGGCTTCTATTAAATTTCAATTTTGTTGTTCTTACAAAGATAATAACCGGTAAAATGTCTTTACATGTTTTAGGAGGCCCGATAACTATTTTCAGTGCAGCAGAAGTAGCTTTTAAACAAGGTATAATCATTTATACAGAATTTCTAGCTTTACTCAGTGTAATGTTAGCATTCATCAACATTTTGCCAATTCCCGCATTAGACGGTGGCAATTTCGTATTTTTACTATTGGAAGCTATCATAAGACGACCAATACCTATAAAAATACAAACTTTTGCTCTGCGCTTAGGAATGACCATCCTTGCCATTTTGATATTTATAGCCATTGGTAACGATTTACTACGGATATTTACTAACTGATATTCTCGATTCTAGGAAATGAAAACAGAAATAAAACCGTGTCATTCAAAATATCTAACAATTTTTTTATGTACAATCCATCTTGGCACTATCTGCTGCTTATTACTGTTAAATCTTTCTATCTGGCTGTTTATTCTTCTAACAGTTTTAATCGGTTATAGCCTTTATGTTACTTTACAACGCTATGCATTCTTAAAAAGTAGTAAAGCAATAATAAAGCTCTGGAAGGAAAAAGATAATTCCTGGCGATTATTGAACAATGAAAACCACATTTTAAATGCTCATTTGCGTACTGACAGTTTTGTATCTCGTCATCTAATTATCTTAAACTTCGACATAGTAAAGAAATTTTTCACAGTACCTGTACTCCTATGCTCTGATTCATTGGACAAAAAGACTTTACGACATCTACGAGTTTCATTAACCATAAGAAATAATCATGCCTAAAATGTGTGTCCACTATATTATTGGCGGTTATGTCCAAGGAGTATGGTACCGAAGTGCAACTCAACAAGAAGCTAAGAAATTAAAGCTCACCGGATGGGTCAAAAATGTCGAAAATGGCAATGTTGAAGTGCTCGCTTGTGGTGAACAACAACAAATAATCCAATTTGAAAAATGGTTAAAACAAGGGCCCACACTTGCAAGAGTTAAGTCGGTTACTAGCAAAAAATTAGCTTGGCAGGAATTGGAAGATTTTATTATCATGTACTAGTAATGCGTCAAATAATATTAGATACAGAAACAACAGGCCTCGAACCGGAATTAGGACATAGAATTATCGAAATTGGATGTGTAGAACTCAAAGATCGACGTATTACTGGAAACAATTTTCATCAGTATGTAAACCCACAACGTGAAATAGAAAAAGATGCTTTACTAGTTCATGGTATAACCAACGAATTTCTCGCCAATAAACCATTGTTTACAGACATCAAATCAGCCCTGATTGATTATATAAACGGAGCTGAATTAATAATACACAATGCACCGTTCGATATTGGCTTTTTAAACTATGAACTCAAATTATCTAATCCAAATGCTGAACCGATCGAGCAACACGTTACCATTTTTGATACATTGACATATGCTCGAAAAAAACATCCGGGCAAAAAAAATAGCTTGGACGCGCTCTGTAAACGCTATGGAATAGATAATAGCAAACGTGAATTGCATGGTGCTTTATTAGATGCACATTTATTAGCTGATGTATATCTGGCTATGACTGGTGGACAAATAAGTATGTTCGACGAAGGAGGAACTACAACAAAGGAAATTAAGCAATCAAAAGTAAAACAAATAACAAAAAACAGAAAACCTTTAAAAATCATTAGGGCAACGGAAAAAGAACAACAAGCACACCTAGCACGATTAGAAGCGATTAAGCAAGCTGCCCACAATGGAAAATGTTTATGGAGCGAACTTTCGAATGGCGGAGAGGGCGGGATTCGAACCCGCGTGGGAACTTAAAATTCCCCAACCGATTTCGAGTCGGCGCCGTTATAACCCCTTCGGTACCTCTCCCAATTCAGAACGTTTCATATTCTCATGAACTATATCTGGAATAGGATAATATTCTTTTACCGGGTGACGGCGTACAGGCTGTTTTGCGGATCGGGGTGTATGTTTCTTTATTGTTTGAGATGCAGGTTTCACTGCCGGCTTATGCAAACGTTTATGTGTCGGTTTATAAGCAGGTTTAGTTGGTGGCTTATACACATGTTTTACTGGAGGTTGATTTATATCTATTACTGTAGAAGGACTATCTCCTAGATATGGAATTGAATAATACTCTTCTATATCCGAACTATCAAAACCCGGTGGTATCACAATAGGACGAACCTGCCCTATTTGCCAAGCTTTACTACTACTATATTCATACTTCTTCCAAGAGGCACATGAAACTAATAAACTCATTGTAAAAAAGATCAATAATGTAGTTCTCAAATTACACATCAATTATTCCTCCTTAATTTTACGTGGCCATCTTTTTAATAATACATCAACCAATGTAGCCAAGGGAATAGCAAAAAATACTCCCCAAATTCCCCATAGCGCCCCAAATATTAGTATAGCGAGTATTATTGCTACCGGATGTAAGCGCATTTTCTCTGAAAATATTAATGGCGTTAACAGATTAGCATCCAAGGCAATAATAATTGTATAAGTTATTAACAAATAGGCAAAATGCGCGCTCCATCCCCATTGTAAATAAGCAATTATAACTACCGGAAAGGTTATCAAAATAGCACCAACATATGGAATAATGACAGATATTCCAACACCTACTGCTAATAATACAAAGTAATTAATGCCCAAAAGAGCAAAAGCAGCAAATGATATTAAAGTTACAACCATTATTTCAAGTAATTTGCCACGAATAAAATCACCAATTTTTCTGTCAACTTCCAACCAAATTTGATTCATAACCTGACGCTTTTCTGGTAAAAATCTGATAAACCAATCACAAATTTGTTTAGTATCTTTTAAGAAGAAAAATACTAACAGTGGTACAATCACTAGGTAGACAACGAATGTCATAACATTGCTAACCGTTGCTATGAAAAACGATAAAATAAACTGACCAAATTTTGTTACATATTGACTCAATTCAGTGGTAACACGTTTAATTAAATCGGTTGAAAAAAACTCCGGATGATTGATCTGTAAACTAGCCACAAAATCTTGAACACGATTCAACATATGAGGGATTTCGGTAAATAGATTAATTAACTGTTGTAATAACAAAGGCAATAACCATATAAATAAAATCAATAACGTACCGATAAATAATGAAAATACTAAAATAACAGCTAATAGATGAGGAAATCTCCAACGCTGTAATTGCTCAACAAGACCAGTTAACATATAAGCTATTATCATACTAGCGATAATAGGTATCATGATTCTACCCATTAGTAAAAACATTAATATTACTAAAATTATGATAATAGAAAGAGAAACTGCTTCTATATCTGAGAAGTAACAACGTAACCATTTCGCAAAAATCTGAAACATAAAATACCTATTTTAATTATTTAATATGCTAAAATAGCAGATATGAAAAAATTCATCAAATTCTTAATTATATTCAGTTTCTTAATGACTTGCCACATTAACGCTCAAACATTACCCAATTTAGATAACTATAATTCGACTACTTTATCAGATATTCAAGAACAGCAATTGGGCAAAGTTTTTATGCGGCAACTTAACAAGCAAATATCTATTAATAACGATCCTCTAATTAGTGATTATTTAAATTCAATTGGCAACAGAATAGCAGAACACGCCAATAATCATTGGACGAACTTTCATTTCTTTGTTGTTAATGATCCCGAAATTAATGCCTTTGCAGGTCCCGGTGGATACATTGGTGTTAATTCAGGTTTAATTTTAACGACACAAAGTGAAAGCGAACTAGCTGCCGCATTAGCTCATGAAATTACTCATGTAAATCAACATCATATTGCTCGTTCCATGAGTCATGTTAAAAATATAACTTTGCCTTCATTGGCAGCTTTCCTTGTCGCCATAGCTGTTGGTGGACAAACTAACTCAAGCACTGCAATAGCTGCTGCTATGGCCTCTCTCGCTGGTAGTACACAAAATATGATAAATTTCACTCGGGGTAATGAGGAAGAAGCCGATCGTATTGGTATTCAAACTTTATATCGCGCTGGATTCGATCCTATGGCAATGTCAACTTTTTTTCGCAATATGCAACGAGCTGCTATGAACTACAGAGATAGAATACCGGCATATTTCAAAGATCACCCAGTTACAGATATGCGTATTGCAGACGCGGAAAACCGTGCTAAACAATATCCACGGGAAAAAATTAACAGTAGTCTCAATTATTATTTAACCTACGCTCGACTTAAAGTTGCCGAAACAACTCAAAATAGTTCTGATGCTGTAGACTTTTTCCAAAACCAATTAAAAAATCATACTTACGTTAACTTAGATGCTACTAAATACGGATATGCGCTTGCTCTGCTAAAAGCCGGGAAACCAAATATAGCTATTCAAGTAATTAATGGTTTAATTACTAGTAATCCCGATCAAGTTATCTACCAAATGGCTTTAGCAGATACAGAAATAGCTAATAAACACTTCCAAAGAGCTGTAAAAATTTTGCATGATTCACTAACGCTATACCCTGATTACTATCCACTTATCGTTCAATATGCACAAACCTTACTTAAAACTAAACAGCCAAATAAAGCACGTCTTTTTTTAAATGAACAAACTTCAAATTATCCAGATGATGAAACTTTATATAAGATACTTGCTAAAGCTCAGGGGGAATCCGGTTACCTTGCAGAAGCTTATCAAACAAGAGCTAAACTTTATGAATTCCAAGGCGACTTGGACATGGCTATTGTCCAATTACAGCAAGCACTAAAATTATCCAGTCTTGACAATGACACCAATACTATTATTAAAGCCAAATTAGAATCTTTAAAAAAATTAAAAACGAAGGTTCACAGACTTATGCCTGCGGCATCCTGGTTATGACACTTGCGTGGAGCGAAAGAATACGGAAAAAACAAGATTAAAATTTAACGGTGATGTCATATCTGCTATTATTAAAGAAATGATTAAATGGAGACCAATATGTCACACTTTTTATCTGAATACGGTATATTTTTAGCAAAAGTTGTTACTTCACTTACAGCGATGTTAATTTTGATCAGTTTCGTCACAGCAATTACCAGTAAAGGCAAACGTAAAGAAAAACTGACCATAAGGAAGCTCAACGAAAAATATAAAAGTATGCGTGATATATTAAATCGAGAAATATTGAGTAAAAAAGATTTCAGACAACTAGTAAAAGAACAGAAAAAACAGAAAAAGATGCTGAAAAAAGCAGCTGAGAAGGAAGCTAAAAAACGCATTTTCGTACTTAATTTTAAAGGTGATATTAGAGCTTCAGAAATCGAAACATTACGAGAGGCAATCACTGCGATACTTAAGGTAGCTACGATTAAGGACGAAATTGTGGTATGTATTGAAAGTGTAGGTGGAATGATACATAGTTACGGTTTAGCTGCCTCACAACTGCAACGTATTCGCGATCGACAAATCCCCCTTATAGCAATTATTGACAAAGCTGCCGCTAGTGGCGGTTACTTGATGGCTTGCGTAGCCGATAAAGTTTTCGCAGCACCTTTTGCGATCATCGGATCTATTGGGGTTGTTGCTCAACTTCCTAACTTCAACCGTTTATTGAAAAAACATGATATAGACTTCGAACAGATCACAGCTGGAGAATACAAACGAACTTTATCTTTATTTGGTGAAAACACAGACGAAGGACGTAAAAAAATGCGAGAAGACGTTGAAGAAGCCCACAAACTATTCAAAAACTTCGTATCCTTACATCGACCATCCGTAAATATAGAGAAATTGGCAACAGGTGAACATTGGTATGGAAAACGAGCTGTAGAATTAGGCTTAATAGATAAACTTATAACCAGCGATGATTATTTATTAACAGCAAGTGATCATGCAAATCTTTACGAAATATCTTATACAATACCCAAAAAGAAATGGAGCAGGTTATCATCGACTGTATCTTCATTCTTGCAATTGTGACATATAAAAATTTATAATTAATAGCAATTTCGATTTTGATAATTTTACGTGGCATTTTACACCATATTTGTGAAAGCTGGCGTGATACGATCGTCATCCTCGCGGAAGCGAGGATCCAGAAAAGCCTTACAAATACTGGATTCCCGCGTTCGCGGGAATGACAGAGCCAAAACACGAATTACTATATAATTACAAATTAAATGGATTGAAAACATGTATGAATCAAAACCTTCAATAGATTGGCAAGAAAGTGTACGACTTGCTAATAATAAATTAGATTTAGCTGAAAAAATAATGGCAATGTATATAGAAAGTTTGCCAGAATCTAAAACTAAAATTTTCGCTGATCATGACGATTACGAAAAATTAGCAATGCACCTTCACAAATTATCTGGAGCATCATGTTACTGCGGTGTTCCGAAAATAAAAGAAGCTATTTCTGAGCTCGAAACAGCCATAAAGCAGCATAAGAAAAAACAAATAGATATTCTAATTAATACACTTTCAGTCTACATCGATGAAGTTATGGAAGTATATAAAAAAGGAACCTATCGCTAAATTGCTACAATTAACAAGCACCATATGATGGTGTATCGCTTTGTACACTACTATCTCCAGGCGATAAGAGTGGGCTTCCTTCTCCAGATCTCCAGAAGCATGGGCACCAAGACCTAAACCTTTCTCCCCAAGATCTGATTTGCCTTTCGAGTTGCGGTTCTTGTTGAGCGATTCGGTTGGATCCAGAACTTTCTGGAAGGAAAAAATTAGACGACTTACCTACTTTACTTCGCGAAATTTCATTATCGTCAGGTTCACAATCCTTGTCTAATGGTGGTTCTTTTAGTGTTGGTGTTGAAAGTATCTGCGGTGAACTAACAAAACCATTATCTCCTGGCGCCACATTAATTGATACATCAGAAGATTGACTTGAACTCGAAGGATATTCAGCTGTATCACCGTTTCTTCTCAAGGTTCTCTGCATAACTTGATCGTGTTGCAACTTTGCAATTGCATCGCAACAAGAATCAAACCCTATAAGCATGGCACTCGTTCGATCATATGGGCACATTGAAAACATTTCAGAAGTAGAAAAACCTGTGATAAATAGAACTACTTTAATTGATTTTCCTACGATATCTTCAGTATGAGGGCTCATTTGCCTTATACTATTAATCAATTTAATAAAATCTTCTTTGGAAAGAACAGCGATAGAAGCATTATTAAACGGATTTATCGCCCACAGCACAATAAAATCATATAAGCTATTGACATTATTTAGAGGTCCAACCTCTTCTTCACGATGCACAGAGCCTTTATAACAACGACCTAGATTCCTTCCACAACTTTCAATATGCTGCACAACAAACATCCAAAAATTTTTCATGTTATAATAATTAAAAGGTGACATAAGTAACGAAATACTAGCACCTATTGCTAAAGTAGGCGGTACTTTTTTAACAAGTGGAGAATATCCGGACGTCATCATTGCATCAACTCCTACAACAGGTAAAATTATCGTTACTCTCGTCAATGTTGTAACACATTTAATAATCCCTGATGAATGATCGTGATTTGGTAACACTTCTAACGCTGATTGCTGGTTAACTTTTTTTAACTTCCTGTGTAAAAAATAATTTTGCAACTTATCAACAATACTTATAGCCTGCACACCAGTCATACAAATCATAGTTACCGGACCAAAAATGGCATCCTGCAAATAATCTCCCCATGATGCTACATTTTTCTCACTCTCCTTTATACCCTGTACTGCTAGAACCGTATAAGCAAGACTTATACCTGCGCTAACAATAATAGCAGGAATTAGTACCAATTTATTGGCAGGTCTTCTTATCCACCGTTCATCAATATGCACAGATAAAACAGGTAGTATAGAATCACCGGGAAAAAGACGTTTTAAAGAAAGTAACCTTCTTGTACTATAGTAATATACTTTTATATTTGCGCTAGAACTCAGACCAGCTAAAGTACCCCTTAAAGCAGCATTCGGTATCAATGAGTTCAAACCTGTCTTTACTTGGAAATAACAAGAACCACCAAAAATTATTGTAGCAACATCTGCAACACCTCTTGTCAATGGTTGCATAAGTTCCCTACAATTCCATAGAAATGCGATTACACCGTTGCGAATGGCCTCATCATTAAAATTGTTTAACAATGGCGTAGTTTCATCATTTATTTTTTCTTGAATATCTTCTCCACACTCCCCCTGCTTTCTTCCCTCGATTACCTTCTTAAGCGGTTCCATCAACAGACAAAGTAGAACAACCGTTTTATACGGCAATTCATGGGTCGCAGCTACTTCGCTAGCTTGAACATCATTTATCTGTTTGACCGAATTAGCATCCGCAGCGCACTCAGTATTTCCTATGCTTTTCCGTAAACTTAATTGGAGTAATAAAATATCAAAAACCCTATGATATGGTTGCTGTCTTAGAATATCGGCAACACCATTTAGATAATTACTATTATCATCTAGATTATTTAGTAACCCTTTTTTATCTAATAACTTTCCGATATTCAATAAACTTTCAAAAATCAGCTGAGTAAATTTAACAATTTTTTCTTCTTCGGATAAGCGTTTGAGTATCGGATTTCTAGATATAAAAATTAATCTCCAAAGCCAAAGAACTGGAGCTATTGCACGCGCCGAAACTCTTGCAAAAAAATTCCTATTAGTGCTCGTTTGACTTCTAATATTATCTAAACGATTACGTAAATTAGTTTGTATTTTTCCTATTTCTTCTCGTGTCTGTTCTTCATCTATTGGCTCAATGTCTGGCATGACTTTATCTCATTATAATCTTTATGTTATTTTCATTAATTAAAGATAATATACCAATTTTGTTGATCATACCTTAACAAACCCTTAAAATGCATAGAAATTTTTAAGTCAATGTTCTTGATAACTATTAAATGATAATATTTCAAAGAGAAAATTATTGACATCAACATGGAGTAGAATTATGGCTGCAGAACATGAAGAAAATGATCAAAAATATGATGAAAGTTATTCATATTTAAAGTGGTGTAAGTTACTTTATCTCCTACCAGCTTCAATGGCTGCTATATTCGGCACTGTCACATATGTTTATTTTTCAAAAGGAGACACTGACAAATTCGGAAAAGTAGCAATAGGAGCTGGTACTGGTTGTATTACCGGATTAATAACAGCAGCATCAACATTAGGATTATGTTTTTTTAAAAACAGACACTCTTCATCCCAAATTGAATCAGACGAAAATAGTCAATCAGAGAAAGATACTACAACAATGACGGTAAACCCATAACAATAATTCAATTAATTGTTATGCCGCTTCAATTGCCGGAACTATACCAACCGGTATTTTCTTTGAATCTTCAAAAGTAACAATTTCCCACGCTTTTTGTTCAGCAATTAAAGTCCGTAATAATACATTGTTTAATGCATGGCCTGATTTATAACCATGAAAAGCACCAATTAAATTATGACCTAATAAAAACAAATCGCCAATTGCATCCAGAATTTTATGCTTAACAAATTCATTTTTATAACGCAATCCATCTTCATTCATAACCCGATAATTATCGATAACTACAGCATTATCTAAACTTCCACCCAAAGCTAAATTATTAGCTTGTAAATATTCAAATTCGGAAAGAAAACCAAAAGTTCTCGCACGACTAATTTCCTTTACATACGAGGCTTTCGAAAAATTTATTTCTCCCGATTGCATACTGTCGCGAAACACAGGATGATCAAAATCGATTGTAAAAGAAACTTTAAAACCATCAAACGGTCTAATAATAACTCTCTTATCATCATTTTTAACTTCGATTTTTTGTTTGATACGAATAAACTTTTTCGCTGCTTTTTGTTCCTCAATTCCAGCAGACTGAAGTAAAAATACAAAAGGGCCAGCACTACCATCCATAATAGGTATTTCCGGAGCATTGACATCTACATAAGCATTATCTATACCAAGTCCAGCAAAAGCTGACATAAGATGTTCTATTGTGGAAACGCGAACATCACCTCTTATTAAGGATGTAGAAAGAGTAGTATCACCTACATTACCAGCAAGTGCTGATATATATACCGGTTTATTTAAATCTGTTCGACAAAATACAATTCCACTATTAGGCGGTGCTGGTCTTAAAGTTAGATAAACTTTTCTGCCGGTATGTATTCCAACACCGGTCGCGCGAATCACATTTTTTAAAGTACGTTGGTATACCATTCCGTTGCATTCTCAATCAAACTAAAAAATTATAACATAATACCAATAATAAACAATAGTTAATTACTTTTCTCTGTTGTTTTCTTGGTGTCTTAAAAAAGCTGGAATATCCAAATACTCCACATTATCATCTACCTCATCCTTTGGAATATCAACAAAATTATGTGGCTGATTACGCAATACAGTGGGTTTTTCCAATTTACGGTAATCTATACTTCCATCGCGCTTTGTATTTTCTATCAAGCTCGCTTTCGTCCCATTTAGACCGCCTTGCTTCTTTATTCCTGTAACTACCACGGTAACTCGCAAATCTTCACGCATATCTGGATCGATAACGGTGCCAACCACAACAGTCGCATTTTCTGAGGTGAATGATTTAATCACATTACCCACTTCTTCAAACTCACCGATTGACATATTTAAACCAGCAGTAATGTTAACTAATACTCCACAAGCTCCGGTTAAATCTATGTCTTCTAATAAAGGGCTAGAAATAGCAGCTTCAGCAGCCTCGCTAGCACGTTGTTCTCCATTACTTACACCTGTTCCCATCATCGCCATTCCGGTTTCAGACATAACTGTACGTACATCGGCAAAATCCACATTGATCAGACCCGGTCTAGTAATCAAATCTGCAATTCCTTGCACTGCTCCAAGTAAAACATTATTAGCCTCTTTAAAAGCATTTACCAAACTAATACTCTTCCCTAATACACTAAGCAATTTATCATTAGGAATAGTAATTAACGAATCAACATTCCTAGATAAATTTTTAATACCTTCTTCAGCAATTAACATTCGCTTATTACCTTCAAAACTAAACGGTTTAGTTACTACAGCTACAGTTAAAATACCAAGTTCTTTGGCAACCTCAGCTACAATAGGTGCGCCACCTGTACCAGTGCCACCACCCATACCACAAGTAATGAATACCATATCTGAACCACTTAGCATATCGCGAATCCTATCTCGATTTTCTTCCGCCGCGAGTTTACCTATCTCTGGATCGGCACCAGCTCCCAATCCCTTAGTAATTTCATTTCCCAATTGCAATAAAACTGTTGCTTTAGAACTCTTTAATGCTTGAGCATCAGTATTAGCACTAATAAATTCTACACCCTCGACTTTCTCGTCGACCATATGATCAATAGCATTACCACCACCACCACCTATACCAAGCACTTTAATCACTGCGTTCACCACTTGGTCCTCAGATATTTCAAACATACTTTTTCCTCTTAAATCCCTAAAAAACTAAAGATTATTCTCATTTCTTTAACTCACTAAACTCAAGTCTAAAAATTCCCCTGAAACCAATTCTTCATCCGCTTCCAAAGGCTCTTCGCTCCCAATGTTAATTTAATTTCTGGTTGCTTTTCATGTTGTTGCTGATAACCAGATAATAAAAGGCCAACGCTGGTTGCGTATACAGAATTGTTCAATACCTCAGTCATACCACTAACATTCTGTGGTGCACCAAAATGAACTGGCTTTTGAAAAACTTGCTCAGCTAATTCCAAAGCACCCCTAATTTTTGCTGCACCTCCAGTCAACACGACTCCTGCCGCTATTAAATCCTCAAAACCGCTACGACGTAACTCTGTTGCCACCAAGGTAAATAATTCTTTATAACGAGCTTCAATAACTTCAGCCAATGCTTTAGAAGATAAATTTTTTGCTTGTTGATGTGCAACTCCTGGTACCTCAATAGTAGCACCATGATCTACTAAACTAGTTAAAGCACATCCATGTTCAATTTTAATCTTTTCAGCATATTTAGTGGGCGTACGCATGGTAACCGCAATATCATTGGTAACCTGATCACCAGCGATAGGAATCACTGCAGTATGTCGAATAGCGCCATTAGTAAATATTGCAATATCAGTGGTTCCACCACCAATATCGACCATACATATACCTAATTCTTTTTCATCATCGCTAAGTACTGAATAACTAGAAGCCAATTGCTGTAAAATGATATCACTTACCTTAAGACCACAACGTTCAACACATTTTATAATATTCTGTGCTGCACTAACGCTTCCAGTTACAATATGAACCTTAGCTTCTAAACGTACCCCTGACATACCAACGGGTTCACGAATTCCTTCCTGACTATCGATAATAAATTCCTGAGGTAAAATATGTAGAATTTTCTGATCTGCTGGTATTGCTAAGGCTTTCGCTGCATCAATAACTCTATCAATATCGATCTGAGTAACTTCACGATCATGTATTGCAACAATACCATGCGAATTTAAACTACGAATGTGGCTTCCTGAGATCCCTGTATATGCCGAACGAATTTCGCAACCAGCCATTAATTCAGCTTCTTCTATAGCTCGCCGAATCGAATTCACAGTAGCCTCTATATTGACAACGACACCACGTTTTAAGCCTTGTGAAGGATGTGAACCGACTCCAACTACTTCAACATTTCCATTTTCACTAACCTCACCAACCAATGCTGCGATTTTGGTAGTGCCAATATCTAATCCAACTATCAAAGAGTTGTCGATTTTTTTTATCATATTACATTAAGTTTCTTATAAAAAGAGCTACACTAAAACATAACCACTACAATAATCTAGAATAAATCTATACTCAAGATATTTTTACTTATTTTTCCATTTTATAGCTAGCCCATTTTCATAACGTAAATCGATATTTTTAACCCTATCACCATTATTACCAACAATCTTAGGATAAACTTTAATAAACATATAAAACTTATTCATAATATCAGCATCTCCTAATATCAAATTAACCTCATTATTCAACACTAAACGCATTGATCCAATCTTATCCATACCTACCTGAATTACTCTTAATCCCAATTTGGCCAAAGCAAGATTCATTTGCTGATAATTTTGCCAAACCTTTTTTAACTGATCTTCTGTGCCAAACAAAATAGGCAAATTACTAGGGAAGGTAGATTTAGGAGGAGCAAAAACCTCACCATCGGAGTTTAATAAGGCATTATTATTCCATTGTGCTACAGCTGTTTGCTCGGTTACTTTAATAATAATCTTATCACGCCAAACTCGATTAACGGAAACCATATACACCCAAGGTAACTGCAAAAGCTGCTGTTTTATTGATGAAATACTCACTGTAAAAAAACTACTATTAACACAAGGAGCTATCGCATTCTGTATGGTTTGTGGATCAACATGTTGATAGGTTGCTTCGACTTCAATTTTACTAATCGGAAAAATCCGTGGATCTTTAAGTACTGACCAACCCCATAATAATCCTTTGACTAATATAATTAACAATAATACTAATAAAAAAGAGTGTACACTTATAAGCTTCCTATCAGTCATTGTTCAAGAGTAAACCCAAGAATCCTATAAATTAAATCATCAAAATTTACACCAGCTTGCTTAGCGGCTATAGGAACTATACTATGCAATGTTAAACCAGGTATTGTATTTATTTCCAATAACCAAAACTTTCCATCTTTATCCTGCATAAACTCTACTCTACTCCAATAACGACAACCCGCTGATCTAAAAGCTTTCAATGCTGCAATTCGCAATTGTTTCTGTTCCTCATCAGATAAATCACAGGGACAAATATATTTTGTCTCTTCACTAAAATACTTTGCTTTATAATCGTAAAAACTACCTTTCGGAGGTATAATCTCAACTATTGGTAAAACCTCATTTCCCAAAATACAAACATCAAACTCACGACCCTCAATCCATGGTTCTACCATGACTTGCGAACCATATTGTTTAGCTAACTTATAAGCTTTTGGTAGTTGAGTAACAGTGGTTATTTTCGACACTCCTAAACTCGACCCGTTATTTGTTGGCTTTACACATAACGGAAAATCAAATGGCTCAATAGTTTCGGCGAAATCACTTTCTTCATCCAATATTACTAAAGGTAAAACGGGCAATTCGAGACTTTTCCAAAATAATGTACTTCTATATTTGTCCATAGTTAAAGCAGATGCTATCGTTCCACTGCTAGAATACGGAATATTCAAAACCTCTAAAACACTTTGAATAATACCATCTTCACCATTAGGACCATGTAAGGCAATAAATACCCGATCAGGTTTATTTATTTGTAGTTGCTCGATGATATTCTGAATCGGATCAATAGGATAAGCATCAACACCTTTACGTCGCAATGCCTCAAGTACATTTTGTCCTGATATAAGGGAAACTTCACGTTCAGATGAAGCACCACCCATTAGCACAGCAACTTTGCCAAAAGCACTCGGAGAAATTTTTTTTGTATCCATCAATCGACCCAGATTGTCAAATAATTATCTTGCGAAGCCTATCACATAATTGTACCAGAATTTTTTCTAACCCTTTATTCCATGCATACACTAAATTTTGAGTATCTTTCTTCCGCAGCGGAATTACGGCAGAAAACTTCCGGTTCATTAAAATACGTGATGTCTTACTATCGAACAAAGTAAAGTGAATAATCGCAACTGCTTTTGGCCGTTTAAAATCGCGATAATCTGCATATAAAGCGGTAATTTCATAACGCAAAATATAATCTGGTTGTAAAATGTTAGTATCAGTAATAATATACTTAAACAAATTTTTGATTTGTAAATATTTAACAACCAATTGCTCTATTTGCTGTTCTGGTGGGTTAAAAAATATGTGATAATAATCCCTAATATAATTAATATCACTGATGCGATATACAAAACTCAGATTAGAAAATTGTGGAGCTATAGTAACATTATTTATTTCCAAAACTTTGTTTGAGGCGCTAGATTTGGATTTACTTGGCATTTTCACATCCAACATATATTCATTGCGCTGTATATACTGTTCCCTTATGCAACCACTTGATATTAAACATATCAAAAGTATTAAACTGTAGATTACCACACGTAAACACGTAGTTTTCTGCGAAGAAGGATAAATAACAAAATACTTTAGTTTCATAATTTACTCAAATCTAAAGGTGGCGGTGGTTTACCGAACAATGTTTGCGCAGGAAATGCTTTAGCTTGTTCAGACAAAGCATTTAAATTTTGTGAAATACCACGTAGATTACTAATCACATTTACTATTTGTCGATTGCTTTGAGTCAACAGCTTACCAGTTTTATAAGAAACACTATTAATAGAAGTAATTGCCTTTTGCATGTTATTAAAAAGTTTTCGAAAATCAACCTCTCGCAACTCTCCTAATAAATATTGTAGATTTTCACTAAAATAAGCCAGGGCACTTGTAGTTGAAGGGATATAAAAATGTTCTGGCTGCCAATCAATAGGTAACAATGGAGTCTTTGGATCAACATAATCTAATTCTACATATACATTACCCGTTAATCCTTGTGGTGCTAATTTAAAACGTAAGCCGCTTGCCACATCATCTTTAATCTGTTGTTTTATTTTTTCATTAGATAAATTGCTAAAAAATTTAGATGAAATTGCCATCTTGACATAAATATATTGATTATAAATCTTCCTCTCAGAATCTTGATTCACCTTATATATATTGCCAAGAGAGTTTATCTCGACTACATCACCTATTTCCATGCCAAGATATTTAACCGGTGAACCTTCTATTAAACCTTGTACAGATTCGTTAAAATACGTTTCCACATAAACAACCCTTTTAAATAACATACCTGAACCTAAAATAAGAATGGCAACTATTAATAAAATAATCCCTGTGATGACAAAACTGCCAACTCGAAAATAACTAATTTGTTTACTTGATATCATAATTATAATTTTCTTAATTAATCCTTTCGATTAAAAAAATTTCTAACATATACATTATCACATTTATCACGTAATGTCTTCGGGTCTCCGCTAGCTATTATCTTACCTTCATATAACACAACAACTCGATCAGCGATGGTGAAAATACTAGGCAATTCATGAGAAACTATCACAAAAGTAATCCCTAAAGTATGCGCCAAACTAATGATGAGTCTATCCAACTGCACAGAAGTAATTGGGTCAAGTCCAGCTGACGGTTCATCAAGAAATAAAATTTTTGGATCTAAGGCCATCGCCCTTGCGATCGCAGCTCTTCTCTGCATACCTCCACTGACTTCAGCAGGCATATAATCAATAAAATCAGCTAAACCGACCATTTGCAATTTATTAAGTGCGATTATGTCTATTGCTTCCTGTGGCAAATCAGTAAATTCCTCTAACGGCAAACAAACATTTTCTAGCAAATTCATCGATCCGAATAACGCTCCACTTTGGTACATAACTCCAATTTTTCTGAGAAGATTTATTTTCCGTTCACCAAATGCTGATGTTATACTCTCACCATCAATTATGACTTCTCCCGCAGTTGGTTCTTGTAGTCCGATCATACGATTAAATATTGTCGTTTTACCACTTCCAGAGGCTCCCAAAATTATAAATATTTCACCTTCTCTAATATCAAAACTAACATCATCAATAATGGTCCTTTCATCATATTTTACTGACAAATGTTGAACTTCAATTATCGGTGCTTCTCGAACCACTCTAAACTCCCAATACGTAATAAATCCATGCAAACACTCCATCAATAATTACTATCATAATGATACTACTAACCACAGCTTGTGTTGTTGAATAACCAACCGCACTAGCTCCAAATCGGGTTTTTAAACCATGCAGACACCCGATAGCAGAAATTACAATACCAAACACAAATGTTTTAACTAGTCCTCCCATAAAATCTCCAAAATCTATAGCTGTATATAACTCGTGCGTATACATGTTAAAACTGAAACCTAAACCCTGCATAACAACACCACATCCTACTAAACCAAAAAATATCAAAAACAGACTTAAAAATGGAGTCACGACAGTAACAGCAAGGATACGTGGAACAATTAAAAATCTGACAGGATCTAATCCCATAGTAGTCAGAGCATCAACTTCTTGATTAATTTTCATACTACCGAGTTCTGCTGCAAAAGCTGATGCTGTTCTACCCGCTAATAACACTGCAGTCATTAATGGTCCCATTTCCCTCATCAAACCCACACCAACTAAATCAGCAATGTAAATTTGCGCTCCGAATTCACCTAACGGTATAGCGGACTGAAAAGCTGTAATTAAACCTACTAAAAAACCTATTAAAACTATCAACGGTAAAGCGTTGGGAGCTACATCTTCTGCGATCTTTAAAAAATCACGCCAACGTATCCTTCCAGGATGTAACAATGTTTGCCACAATTGCTGAATTAACATACCGATAAAAATAATATTATCATACAGATTTCTCAGAACATTGACGGCAACACGTCCTATAGTAACAGTTACACTATACGGCAAAGGCTCATGCTCTTCCGGCTTATATTGCTGCTCCACAATTAGAGCCATTAGCTTTTGCAATTTCGGACTTAAACCTTGAATATTAAATTGTTTACCGAGCATGACCTGCTTCTTCTTTAATTCTAGTAATAAACCTATACCAGCACCATCACAATAATCCACATTTTGTACATCAACGGTCAAAATTTCCGGCGCATAATGTTTTTGTAATTTCATACAGGATTGCCATGTGCTTGGTGTGCTATGAAAACTAAGTTGACCAGAAAAATTAATTTTTATATTTGCAGGATTAGTATCATCTACAGTTATGAAAGCTTTATCTTTTATCATTGGAAAATTTTAACACACTTTTTGTATATCGCCGTAATTTCTCAGCAATTTGCATTTTGATGTTGTTATCCAACGAAGATGAAATCCTAAGGAACAGGCATGCCTGTTCCCTACTAGTATTTTTCACAGTATTGCAAAATCAAAGGAATCAAAGAAAAATTTGATTATGTAATGAAAAGATCACCCATGCTAGAAATAATAAATAAATCCCCATTCGCTGCCAATTTATATCCTGGATTTGATAAAGATGGTAAACATCAGCTTACTTGCGTTATTAAAGCAGGCTTCAAGTTTAATGATCAAGGACAGTTACAAATTATGGATGTATCGCCTAATATCGAAGAAATCGATCGCTTTAATGGCAAAAGAAATCAATCCAGTTTACTTGCCACAAGCGAAATCATGCCTTTTAAACCCCGTAATGAAATAATATTATATGGGACTGCTCAAGTACCTAGTAGCGATAGTATTGTCACCGAAGCAAGTATACGCATTAAATGGCCGAATAATAAAATCTGGCAAAAACAATTACGGATATTTGGACAAAGAATTTGGCAAAAAACTTTACTAGGAACTATTTCCAGTATCCCAAAATCGTTACAACCTATTCCAATTCAATACGAATACGCTTACGGTGGGATCGGCTATCCTGCAAACCCAATAGGCATGGGGTTTACCAATAAACCATTCGGGAACAAAAACCTCATGCTACCCCATATTGAACTAATGCCAAAATTTATTAATAAAATAACTGACCGAGCAACACCAGCGGGATTTGCCCCCCTGCCAGGTTATTGGCAAGCACAAAGTTATAGCCAAGCTCCTTCCGATCAACAATTTGAACAACCATTTATGGGAGATGAAATTATTTCCATAAAAGGGATGCTAGCGAATTTGTCAACAACACAAGAGGTTACTCTAAAAATTCCCAAAACCAAACCCGATTTACTTCTTCAACTTAATCAACAGCAAAAAATACTAGATGCTGCATGCGACACAGTAATCCTTAATACCGATGAACAAACTATGTATCTAATCTGGAGAACTGGAATTGCTTGGCAAATAAATGACCAACGTAACGGTGTATTAATAATCAAGGATTTTAAATGAATATATCTATAACAGCAGTTAGTGTAACAAGTATCGCGGGCAATAAGCCTATAGATATTTTAAATAACATTACTCATCACAAGTGTGGACCAATTCTCGATAAAAATCTAACCGCAAAAGCTCCAGGAGAAATAAATCAGTATCCAATTTATGTCGCATCTATTCCAAAATACAACGATTTCGATCCAAATGAATGTATTGCAAATATGTTCACCGATACTTTAACAAATCTATTTGTTCAATTGCCTAAAAATTTAAATTATAAAAATGTGCTAATTCATGCAATCATTCCAGCTAAAACCAATCTTCGTTGTAATTTATTTTCTAAAAAATCATTACAAAAATTAATAACTGATATAGATAATAAATACTCTGCAATGCAATTTGATTTAAGCCATTACGACCAAGGAGTATGCCAATGCTTACAATCATTATGCACAAAATTACACGATGATGAATATGACGCTATCATCTTTGGAGGAATAGATAGTCTAGTAAACCTAGAAACGATTATTGACCTAGGTGAGCAACGACGGCTTCTGACTACATTTTGCAGTTTTGGACTAGCTCCAGGAGAAGCGGCAGCATTTATTCTGCTGCAGAAAACCAACAACAATAAATCAGCAAGTATTGAAAATATCAGTTATGTTGAAGAGCCAAACAGTAGATATGCTGATACTAAAGAATTAATCGGATTAAGTACTGCTATTCAAAATATTTCAACCACGCCCAAAAACATTAATAATGTAATTTTATCTTCAGGAGCAGAACCCAATGATCCTCTCGAATGGAATCAAGTAACACAAACAATTTGGCCATCTCACAGTTACACTATACCTAAAGAAATAATTATCTACCTAACACTTGGCGAAATTGGTGCCGCTACAATTCCTTTAAGTTTGGCACTAGCAACAGCGCTATCAAGTAATACATTAATTTGTGAAGCTAATGAATATCCAACTAGAGGAGCGATTCTAATCAAAACAAATGGAGAAATAACGTGAACCATAAAACAAATATATTACAATATCAATCAAAAACTCTACCACAAACCGAACTAAAATTTTTGCAACAAGATCAGCAAACTTTTGAATTAAATTTCGGCAATGCAAGTATTAAAATAACAAAAGATGGTTACATACAAATAAAAAATTCAAAGGCAAATATTGAACTTCGAGCAAATGGTACAATAAACATCAATGGTCAAGAAATTAATCAACAGGGAATAGATATTCATCTCAATTCCCACAGGCATATTCATTTGAATACTCCCAAAATTACTTAAATCAACTTCAAGTAGCTTTAGCAAAGTATTATACTAATCAAAATCGTAATCACGGAGAAAATTCCATGCCTAAAAATGCCTTATATGCACAGTCCGGAGGCGTCACTGCCGTTATCAATGCCTCTGCTTGTGGATTAATTGAAACCGCACGCAAGCATAAAATAAAAGTATACGCCGGCCGTGATGGCATTATTGGTGCTCTAACAGAAAACTTAATTGATACTAACAAAGAATCTACAAAAAATATTGCTGCTTTAAAATATACCCCATCGGGTGCATTTGGTTCGTGTCGTTACAAATTAAAAAATATCGAAGAGAAACGTATTGAATACGAACGTCTATTAGAAGTATTCGCCGCACACAATATCGGTTATTTCTTTTACAATGGCGGTGGCGATTCAATGGATACTGCAAATAAAATATCGCAAATTAGTCAAGCAGTCGGATATCCTTTAATTTGTATTGGCATTCCTAAAACAGTAGATAATGACTTACCATTCACAGACTGCTGTCCAGGATTTGGATCAGTAGCCAAGTATGTTGCTGTTTCGATCCGTGAAGCAAGTTTTGACGTTGCCTCAATGGCGACCACTTCTACCAAAGTATTTATCATGGAAGTTATGGGACGTCATGCGGGATGGATTGCAGCTGCAGGAGGCTTAGCAAAAGAAACAGAAAGTGATGGACCGCATATTATTCTTTTTCCAGAAATACCTTTCAACAAGGAAAAATTTTTGAAACAGGTTTCAAACTGCGTTAAAAAATATGGTTATTGTTCAATAGTTGTATCCGAGGGTGTGAAAGATAAAACAGGGAAATTTTTATCTGACGCTGGTCTAAAAGATGCCTTTGGCCACACTCAATTAGGCGGTGTTGCACCGATTGTTTCACAAATGGTAAAAAACGAACTCGGATTTAAATATCATTGGGCAGTTGCTGATTACTTACAACGTTCCGCACGCCATATTGCCTCAAAAACCGATGTCAATCATGCTTATGCTATAGGTAAAGCTGCAATAGAATTTGCCCTACAAGGCAAAAACAATATCATGCCAATTATAATTCGCAAAAAAAACCTACCATATCAATGGACAATCGGTTATGTAGAATTATCCAAAGTAGCCAACAAAGAACACAAAATGCCACGCGATTACATCACCCCCGATGGATTTCACATAACTGACAAGTGCCGTAAATATTTATTACCCCTTATTCAAGGCGAGGACTATCCGCCATTCAAAAATGGCTTACCACAATATGTAAAATTAAAAAACATCAGTGTGCCTAAAAAATTAAAAACAAAATTTGTGATAACATAACCCACAAATTAGTCATTATTTTTTTACTTAATCATTCCTTAAGGATCACAGACTATTATAAATACTATGACACATATTGAACACGTATTAAAAACATTGAGGATTTACTAAAATGATGCGTCATATAACCGACTTAACAAAATCAAATCCGCCTCCTGCAAAAAGGCAAAAAACAACACATGAATATTTAATAACGGTAGAAGAAGATTTTAATATTACATTACAAGCTGGAGAAATAATCGCGACTAGTACTTATGCATTAATATATCCTTCTATAAATGACTCATATAAATTCATTGAAAACCTTTGCAAGAATAATGACCCTATTTCTACTCTGCTCGCTTTTGGTAACAAATTGAATATAACATTTATAATATATGACTTAAAAACAAGATTAGTTTATCACAACATTAAAACCTATCCAAAAAAAGAAATGCTTACACCAATACAAAACGCAAACTACCTAATCTGTAGTGATGGAGATTGGTATCGGGCATTTCAAAAAAAAATTAAGCCTTCTAACCGCCTTTTGGGCAACATTTATGGATCTTATTATAGAGAGAAAAACCCTGATGAATGTGAATTCGAAGTAAGATTCGAAATTGCAAGGCTATCTATTGAGATGTTAGCGAAGTTTCCACAAAACAAACTTTTTGAACCAAATCCATATTATACTGATGATACGCCTAAAACTGTAGAATTAGTAAAAAAAGTTCTAGATGAAAATAATTATCCTCATGTAACTCAGCATTTATTTGACGAGTTAAGTAAAAACTTATCAGGATTAATAAAACAAGTTAATAAACTCACACAAAAAATTAACGAAACTAATATTACAACTAATATTAACTTTTTCACACGTATAAAAGATTTCTTACAATTCAATCAAAATGTAATAGGCTTATTAAAAATTTTCTATCTTAAAAGGATCGAGAATATATTAAATCAAATCGATAGATTTCAAAACAAACAAGATACATTAAATGAGATAACTAAATTCATTGTCTTAACAGGAGAAAAACTTCCTAATTTTACTGAAGAAATAATAAGATTTGCTGCACAAGTCATGAAAAATCTGTACTTGAAAAATGTACTGTTGTGGTCAAATATAACTTTTTTTGCAAATACTCTACAGGAAAATATAACTCTCAACATCGACATTGATAACAATAGGGCTGATAATTTAACTACATTAATAGGTGAATTATTTCACAATGACATATTAAGTTTACGAATGTGCTGTATAAAACATATTAGGTTTTGGTCTGAGTCTGATCAACAAAAAGCAAGTTTGAATACTCTTCCTAATGAATTACAAGAACAGTTAAAAACAACCTTGCAGCATTCTGATGTAACCCCTCAATAAGGCTAAACACAGGCATTGGATTCCGCAGCCAAGCCGCGCTTCCATACATACCATTCCCTGGGAATTTCATTAGCTGAAATAGGTTTGACATCTATTATTTGTGTATCACTGTTCGATGTCACTACTTGAACTTGTACTTGTTTTGCTTCTCGTCCTTTTGAAAATCGAGCGACTATTCTCGCTGCTAAATTGATATCTTGATTACTAAAATCGCCTTGCAATATAGCTAATGGTCCAAGATGACTTAAAGGATATAAATGAGTAAAATTTTTACAATATTTTTCTAAAACATTATTCTCAGCTTCATTTCTACCTAAAATTATTTTGAAATTAGATTTAGGACACAAATGCCGACCGATTTTTAATAAATCCAAATCTATTTTACTATAGTCTTTTTTCCCTCGATAACGCCATAAATCAAGTAGCCGGTCACAAAAATTCTTATCAGTGAGTAAACATCCGCCTGCCGGCTGAGGATAATTAATTATCCCTAACTGCTTAGCTAATTCAATTTGTGGTTTTCGAGAACGACCATTGAAATTATAAAGTAACTCACGGTTTATCCATCCTTTTTGCTCAGGCAATGGTAATGGCGAATTCTTAACACATAATGGGCGCAGTAAAAGATTTTCAGTTCCAGATTCCTTGATAACTACCCTCATAGTATCACGCCGCTGCGACTTTGGTCGCTGCCCAACAATTTCACCTGTTATCATAAAATCGAATCCATTTTGTTCCAGCCACTGTTTGGCTTTCTTTACCATCAATATCTTGCAGTCCAAACAGGGATTTAACCGCATACCATAACCATGTTTTGGATTTGCTAAAACCTCTTTAAATTCATCGGTTATATCAATTACATGCAGCTTGATTCCCAATTGTTCTGCTACTTTGACAGTAGGATTATTTTTACCCTCAAATCCGATGATAAAATTCAAGCCCTCAACATGAACACCTTGATCAATGACTATTTTCGCTGCTAATAAAGAATCTAAGCCACCAGATATTAATGCTACTGCTCGAGCCATGTAATTATCTTGTTTTTAAATCTGTTTCAAAACTCGTATCATTTCTAAACATGCAGCAGCAGCTTGGGCTCCTTTATTCCCTGCTTTTGTTCCAGCCCGTTCAATCGCTTGCTCTATGGTATCAGTAGTTAAAACACCAAATCCGATTGCAGTATCATATTCTAAATCTACCTGGCTTAATCCCTTAACTGCTTCTCTAGCAAGAAGTTCAAAGTGGGGAGTTGCACCGCGTATGATCGCACCTAAGCAAATGATACCATCATATTTTCCAGATTTAGCTAGCACTCTGGTCATCTTTGGAATTTCAAAAGCACCTGGCACGTGAACTAGAGTCAAGTTATCTTTTTCAGCTCCATGACGAACTAAAAAATCAACTGTGCCGTCAATCAAACGACCTACAATAAATTCGTTAAAACGACTTGCCACAATTGCAAATTTAAGCTGTTCAGCATGTAATTTACCTTCGATTGTTTTAATTTCTAACATGATTTATCCCCTTTATAATTTAAACTTAATAAATGCCCCATTTTAGTTTTCTTAACCTTCAAATAATCAATATTCTCCTTACAATATCCAACCTTAACAGGAACCCGCTCAACTTTTAAACCACTACTCTTTAATGCTGTAACTTTGTTTGGATTATTAGTTAATAAACGGACTTGTGAGATACCTAAATCTAATAACATTTGTGCCGCAATTCCATAATCTCTATGATCTGTCTCAAAGCCAAGTTGTATATTGGCATCGACTGTATCAATTCCTTGATCTTGTAAAGCATAAGCACGAATTTTGTTGCTTAAGCCAATACCTCTTCCTTCCTGATCCATATATAGAATCACACCCCGACCTTCTTTAGCAATAACACGCATCGCGTGCTGCAATTGCTGCCCACAATCACATCGCTTTGAATTAAAAACATCCCCAGTTAAACATCGACTATGAATTCGAACCAGAATTGGAGTATTACTGTCAATATCTCCTTTTACTAAAGCCAAATGAGCTGAAGAATTCGGTAAATTTTCGTAAGCAATTAGATTAAATTCTCCGAAATCAGTCGGAATTTTTGTAGTAACAATACGTTTAATCAAACTCTTATCACATCTTAAACGATAACTAATTAAATCTTTAATCGAAGCTATTTTTAAATTATGTAGTTCGGCAAATTTTTCCAAATCGGGTAATCGTGCCATGGTACCATCATCTTTCATGATCTCACACATTACTGCTGCTGGTTTTAAATTTGCGAGCTTTGCTAAATCGACACTACCTTCAGTATGTCCCTTACGTACCAGTACACCATTACTTTCGGCGCGCAACGGAAAGATATGGCCTGGAGAAACTAAATCTTCTTGTTTTACGTTATCACTTACTGCTGTCAAAACAGTTTTTGCCCGATCAAAAGCAGATATACCAGTACTTACACCATAACGAGCTTCGATTGAAACTGTAAAATTGGTATGAAATGGTGATGTATTATTTTGGACCATCAGTGGCAGATTAAGCCGGTCAATTAACTGGGGATCCATTGCTAAGCAAATAAGACCTCTTCCATATTTTACCATAAAGTTAATAATTTCCGGGGTTACTTTTTCAGCAGCAACTACTAAATCACCTTCGTTCTCGCGATTCTCATCGTCTATCAGAATAATCGGCTGTCCCTTTCTAATTTCTCCCAGTATTTCTTCAATCTTACAAATAGCCATGTTGTTGTAAAAACTCCACATTTAATTTAGAAGAATCTTCCTTATAGTCTAATTTCCTTTGCACGTACTTACCGATCAAATCGGTTTCCATGTTCGCTTCGTACCCTATCATCCATTTTGACAAAGTTGTCACTTTTAAAGTCTCAGGAATAATATTAACTGTAAAAAAACCATCACTACATTGGTTAACAGTCAAACTAACACCATCTAATGCGACCGAACCCTTCGCCACTAAAAGATCGTTGAACTTCTTATCGAATTGTAAATAAAAAATACGTGATGAAGCTGCTTGAGTTATTTTTGAGACTTTCGCTAAAGTATCTACATGACCGGTAACAAAATGCCCACCTAATCTTTGTCCAACCATTAACGCCCGTTCAAGATTAACATTTTTTCCTTTGGTCACTGTTTTCAGATTGGTAACATTTAAAGTCTCAGTAGAAGTATAAACTTCAAACCAATCTACCGTACAATTTTCAACGGTCAAACACACTCCATTAATAGAAATACTCTCACCGCGCTTACAATCTTGTATTGAAAACAATGGTTTAATACGAAACCTCGCCTGATTATCAAATAAATCGACTGACAAAACTTCACCTTGACCTGCAACTATTCCGGTAAACATGTATTCCTCCGAGTTAATTTTGCTTCCATGAAAATATCATCGCCCAACATTCGATATTTTTCGTACGTCAATTGCAGAGCATTCGACATATCAGAAATATCTAAATTCAATAGAGGCGTAGTTACTTTTTCACCACCTACTAATTTTGCTGCAATATATATATGAAATTTATTGACTAGCCCTTCTTTAACAAAACTAGTAAACGTCTCACTACCTCCTTCGACAAACAAACTACTAATTTCCCGGCGCCCTAATTCATCTAGTAATGCCCCAATATCAACCCTTCCAAATTGATTCCCTGGCAAAACTAATACTTCACAACCTTGTTCCAATAATCTCTCGCGCCAATTCTGATTAGACTTTTCTGTAGTTGCAATCAACGTCTTCCCTGGCAAATCAGCATTTAAAATTTCACGATCAAAAGGTATTTTACAAGTGCTATCAAGCACAATACGTAGAGGATGACGAACTTTTGATATGCGATTATTAACCAAACGAACTGTTAACTGCGGATTATCCTTTATCACTGTATTTACTCCGACTAAAACTGCACTCATTAATCTGCGAGTCTGATGCACATGTTTTCTTGCTTTTACACTCGTTATCCACTTAGCATGACCGCAATCGGTAGCAATTCTCCCATCTAAAGACATTGCCCACTTAGCAATAACAAATGGACGTTTAGTAGTAATGTAATGGAAAAAAACTTCATTCTGCTTTTCAGCAGCCTCACGCTCTTCACCCACATAAACCTCAATGCCCGCTTCTTTCAGCTTTTTGATCCCCTGTCCACTAACAAGAGGGTTCGGATCACGAACAGCAATATGCACTGACTTCACTTGTGCTTTAATTAAAGCATCCACACAAGGCGGAGTACGACCATAATGGCAGCATGGTTCAAGTGTAACATAAAGGTTAGCTCCCTTAGCTTTATCACCAGCCTCACGTAGTGCTTCAATTTCAGCGTGGGGCAACCCTGCCTTTTTATGCCAGCCACTGCCAACAACCTTATCACCACGCTTAATAACACAGCCAACCATAGGATTGGGTGCTACGGTCTTTCTACCTAACTCAGCTAATTCCAATGCTTGCCGCATGTAATTATTCATATGTATAACATCAAAAAAATAAAGTCGCTAATAATAATTAATCAAGGCGGGATAAAATAAGAAATATCTTCTTCTTTCATCCGGACTCTAACCGTCGGCTATGGATTTTGACCATATCTGCTGACCTTCATATATGATCATATGAAGCGCTCGCGGGCTCTTTTATAAATCCAAAACCGAATTGATAAAACTACCGCCGGTAGGGACTCTCACCCCGCCCTGAAGATAGGTAAAAGTGTAACTAAAAAAATGTACAGTGTCAAAATCTTAGGGCTAAAATACTATTTAAAACCGCGAGGAAAATCTATGAGATAGTTGTAGTGGCCCTTCTGGCGATTGGGGAGTAGAAGATGAACGACTGCGATTTTCTTTTTTTAACACAGCAACGCGAGTCTTTCCGTCCAAAACCGATTCCGATCGTTGTCGAGTAATGAGATTAGGTGGCAATGGTGGTTTACTTGATGTGGAAGAAAATCCAAGCCAGTCAAAAATTGAGGCTGAACGTTTCCTAGTTTCCACTTGACATCTTCGATAGTTCTTCTCATCTTTCTCATCTTTAGTTGCTTTACATGGAAGACGATCACAAAAAAGAGTTTTAATTTGTTCAGCTTCACTTTGTGTTGGCACTTCATCATGGACATTCAATTCTCTTAATCTGTTTTGAGCGGAAATTTGGAGTTCTGATAATTTATCAAAAAAAGGAATTTCTAGTTTTTTTGGTCGAGATTCGTGAGGTAAATTAGCACAAGCCATTTGAATTCTAGCTTTTACATATGCAACTACACCAATAAAATGCTTTAATGATATAATTTCTGCATTATTAAAATCTCGACTATCTGGAGGTTCAAAAGCTTCATTTATATTTTTATTTATAACTGCACGCAATAATCTATCAAACTTTGGATCTACGCATGCGGCCTTTAATTCTTCCAAAACAAACACTTTTCCTTCAGCATCATAATACACATGAGAATACATTAAACCAGGCTCTCTAAATTTAAGTTCTTTCCCTTTAGAAACACACTCTGTTTTAGAGTCCACTTCCTCAGCTACTTCAAACTTGTCAATTAGATAAAAACTATCTGCGCAAACTTTTCCTCCGTGTTCCATAAAAAGAATCCAATACCTTCCATTTTCCAACTCCTGTACCGTATAATTACCTGTACCTGCACTAACAAGAAAACTGCGCGCGATTCCAAAAATAGATTGAGAATAAATTGATTTTAAATTTTTGTAAAAAATTGTTGCACATTGGTCGGAGGCTTGCTCTAAGGATTCGATACAGGGTTTTTTCATATCAGGATAATACTGCCAATTTTCCTCGTTTTTATTCATTAAATATCCCAACAACATCTGTTTAATAGCATACTGAAGAACTCTTTCTTGTTCACTCTTACTCTCATCATTAAGTAAGTCATCCACACTTATTTTGTCATCTTGATTATGATGAGAATTATAATCTTCAGCCCATTCAATTATACCTTTACCACAAATACAGAAACCGTTAAAACGACGTTTAAAATCCATTCTTAATGATTCTGACAAAGATTCCTGTGGATCCTTACTAAGCACATAACCTTCTTTCTTCAGTTCATCAATAATAGAGCTTCCACTATCTGAACTAGAAGAACTGGAAGTTCTTCCCACTATTCTTACAGGTATATAGGCTGATGGATTTCCTAAAACTTTATTATTCAGTCTTTCTAAAATGTATCTTTTTGCACGCCTCTTAAATTTGTCATGGTTTATCTGTTCTTCAGAAGGTAGCTTAGTATTTTCAATCAATTCTAAAACATTATTTAACGATTGTTTTAATTTGTGATTATTGTCACAAGATGCAATTATTTCCCGACGGATAGGATGTTCCGTAGTCGTTTCGGTAGTCGTTTCGGTCTTTTCAGTCTTTAATATATCTCCAAAATATAGAATTATATGAATCAAAATACTAGCATCCTTATGTTCATTTACAAGCTGTTTGAAACTGTTCAAAAGTGTTCCTATACCTGCAGCATTTGATTTCCCTCTTATCCTTTCTACGTCACTTTTTATTTTCTTCAAACCAGTACGTAATGCTTCATTAGGTAATGAGTGCGGTAAACACTTCATTGCATCACACATCGTATCAATTATTTCAGAAACATAGTTACAAAAATCTGATCCTGATAAACCTGTCGAAATGTTTGATGCTTGAAACATGGTTTTTTTCTTTATTGTTTTAATGTTCGCAGTTTAATCAATATTTCCAATCATCGATAAGAATTTCATTGACGAAAACTCCAGATTACACCTGTTAATACATCCATTAAACCATTTAACTGTTCATCATCAAATTAAAAAATATACGTTAAGCCAAGAGTGGCTGCATATTTGCCAGAATCATGAGCGATAAGTATACCCTGAGCTGTCACAGAAATATTCGGTGTAAACACATAACCAAGTCCAAGTCCACCATAAAAATATACATGCTGAGTAATACCTGCTTTACCGAACGCTTCGAAGCCGCGATCTAATGGCAATATAGCCTTGGCAGCTATGTCAAAATAAATTTTTGCTAAAAATGCAACTCCACCTTCTATGCCGAAATTGTTATTTAATTTATAACCAACGTTGCCAATTAATGCTGTTTCCTGATGGTCGCGAATTCCGACATTGCCTTCAGCATAATAGCCTGAAGATTTAGATAGGGCTGCAAATGCAGATAGATTAACTATTAGAAATAAAAAACTTAAAAAAATTGCCAGACCGATTTTCTTTGACATATTAAATCCCCTTCTTTTTATAACAAAATGGTGATATTGTAGATAAAACCGCGGTCAATTGAAACAAAGATTTAATCAAAATAATAAAAAATGATTTCATTAGAAGAAGCATTAACTATTGTCGAGCAGGTCGTACGCAAAATTAAGTTTTCAGGCGAATCAATTCCTGTCAATCAATCATTTGGAAGAATAACTACTGAAAACGCTACGTCACGTTTAGATTTACCACCATTTGATAAAGCAGCTATGGATGGATACGCAGTTTTAGCTGACGATGAACGTAGTGAATACCGATTAATAGATACAGTACCCGCAGGAAAAGTCTCTGTACAGAAATTAACTCCAGGCAAAACTATAAAAGTGATGACAGGAGCTCCGCTTCCTATAAATACAGCAAAAGTCATTCGACTTGAATATGCATCAGAAAATAACAGCATTGTTAATATTCTCACATTTGAGAAATGTAAAAACATTTGTGCGCAAGGTGAAGATACAGGTCAAGGAGATTTAATAATAAAGGCTGGAACACTCATAGGACCACTGGAAATTGCCAATTTAATTGCTTGTGGTATAACCGAAATCAAAGTAATACGCCATCCTAGAATTTTCATCATTTCTACTGGAGACGAACTCATTAATGATATTAAAGAATACCAAGCAGGCAAGATTATGAATTCAAATGGTCCAATGTTAATCAGTTTGTGTCAAATGCACCATTTAGATGTAATCAATAATTTAATGATCCCAGATGATAAAGAAACAACTATTTTAACGATTAAAGAAGCTCTGCATACAGCCGATATCGTAATTCTCTCTGGGGGTGTTTCAGTTGGCGAATACGACTTTGTTGAATCTGCCTTTAAAGAATTAGGGCTGAAGTTACATTTTAATAAAATAGCAGTTAAACCTGGAAAGCCAATGACTTTTGCTACCAGTGAAAATAAAATCTTATTTGGCCTTCCTGGTAACCCGATTTCAGTATATTTAATGTTTCACATATTTGTATTGCAAGCAGTAAATTTAATTACTGGAACAAAAACTAAAATTAAATATAGCAAACATATTTTAGGAGAAAATTTTAAAAGAGGCTCTGCAAAACGAATCGAATACCGACCTTGCAAAATTGACTCTGACAATATCATCAAATTAGTAAACTATAACGGTTCTGCTCATTTATCAGCTTTGTTGCAGAGCGACGGTTTTTTTGTAATCCCTAAAGGAATTACCGAACTAGCAGCAGGTAGTATAGTTGATTTCTTACCAATTAATAAAATTTTCCCATGAAAGATAAATATAACCGAACTATAAATTATCTCCGTATCTCAGTAATTGATCGTTGTAATTTACGCTGTATATATTGTATGCCCGAAAATAATTTAACATGGCTAAATCACGAAGACATACTCTCTTTCGAGGAAATAGTAGAAACAGTTAAATATGCAACTCAATTAGGTATTAATAAAATACGTTTGACCGGCGGTGAACCATTGGTGCGCCGTGATATTACCAACCTTGTTAAAATGATAGCAAATATTGAGGGCATTAAAGACTTTGCAATGACTACCAATGGCATTTTATTATCACAATATGCTGAAGCTTTAAAAGAAGCCGGTTTACATCGAGTCAATATAAGTCTTGATACGTTAAATGCCGAACGATTTTATAAATTAACTCGTGGCGGTAATATTCAAAATGTTTTAGATGGAATAAAAGCAGCCCAAATGGCTCAGCTTACACCGATAAAATTAAATTGCATTGTAGACGAATCCTTTGATCCACGAGATCGTATAGAAATAAAACAGTTCGCGAGAAAGAACAATCTTACTGCGCGTTTTATTCAACTGATCGATCTTAAGTCAGGAAAATTCTCTAAGGTTGAAGGTGGTTCAGGGGGTGACTGTTTAAACTGCAATCGTTTACGCCTATTAAGCGAAGGGACTATTAAGCCGTGTTTATTCTCAAATATAGGATACAATATTCGCAAACTAGGAATCGAACAAGCATTTAGATTAGCAATTGAAAATAAACCCAAGGCAGGTATGCCATGTAGCAGTAATGAATGGATGTATAATATCGGAGGTTAAAAAATGGCAAACTTTTCACATACAGATGAATACGGCCATGCAAAAATGGTTGATGTCAGTAATAAAACACCGCAGTTGCGCCGTGCCAGTGCAAGCGGAAAAATTTTTTTGGCACCTGAAACTATAGAATTAATTCGTCAAAATCAAATCCAAAAAGGAGACGTTTTAACAATAGCCAAAATTGCAGGAATACAGGCAGCAAAACAAACAGCTTATTTAATTCCATTATGCCATCCATTAACAATAGATAATATAAACGTGCAATCACATATTACACAAAATGGTATTGTTGCTGAAAGTGAAGTTAAATGTGTTGGCAAAACTGGAATTGAAATGGAAGCATTGACTGTGGTAACTGTGACCTTACTCACTATTTACGATATGTGTAAAGCAGTAGACAAAAACATGCAAATTAGTGAAATTAAATTACTAACAAAGGAGAAACAAAATGTCTAATACTGGCAAAATTATTTCAATTAATATTTCAAAACGAAAAGGAACTATCAAATATTCTATTCCAGAAGCATTAATTAACAATCAAGGTATTGTCGGCGATGCACATAGTGGAGCATGGCATCGGCAAGTAAGCTTATTAGATCAAAATAACATAGATAATTTTATTAAAAAGACTAATGAATTAATCAAAGCTGGAGAATTTGCAGAAAATCTTACTGTCAGCGGCATAAATTTAGACAAAACTGCCATTTTGGACCGATTTTTGATTGGCGATATCGAATTAGAATTAACCCAAATAGGTAAACTGTGCCACGATAACAAATGTGCGGTTTATCGCAAAGTCGGTAACTGTGTCATGCCTAAAAAAGGCATTTTTTGTCGAGTAATTCATGGTGGTAAAATTCAAACTGGCGATAGTATTAAATATTTACCAAGAACATTAAAATTTTTAATAATCACATTAAGTGACCGTGCATTTTCAAAAACATATGAAGATAAATCAGGTCCTAGTGCGAAACAAATTTTAGAAAAATTTCTAACCAACAAACGCTGGCACTGGCAAATTGATACAGACTTATTGCCCGACGATTCTCAAAAACTAACAAAATGTTTACAGAATGCGCTAAAAAATGAAACTGACATTATATTTACTCTTGGTGGAACTGGTATAGGATCAAGAGATATTGCACCAGATATAGTAAACGGTATCTGCGACAAAATGATACCAGGAATTATGGAAAACATTCGCATGAAATACGGTATAAAAAATCCAAATGCGTTTTTAAGCCGTGGAGTGGCAGGAATAATAAACAAAACTCAAATATATACTCTACCGGGTAACGTCCGCGCAGTTGAAGAATATATGCAGGAAATACTCAAAACTTTTGAACATATTATTTTTATGCTGCATGGTATTGATATTCATTAATTAGAACAGATTTTATGACAAAACCAAATCGAATTATTAAAAAAATAAAGATCTTTCGAATTAAGGATAACCGAATAATATCACCTTCAGTAATTGACCAAGTAGTAATCGAAAAAGAAATAACATTGGTAGTAGATACGATTGGAAAATTCTCTCTATTATGCACACCTCAAAAGATTAAACAACTTGCGGTGGGTTTTCTTTACACGAAAGGAATAATTGAAGATATCAGTGACATCCGCAATTTTTTACTTGAAAAAGATATTATTAAAGTAACTCTTAATAAGAAAAGTTCGTTAGGAAATATTAAACCGCGTCCTAAAACTTTGCAAATAACCACTAATGACTTATTCAACATAGTCCAGCAATTGCAAACTCAACAACAGATTTTCGCAGTTACCGGAGGGGTTCACGCAGCCGGAATTTTTGATATTAATAAAAAAATTATTGCGCTTGCCGAAGATGTCGCACGCCATAATGCCTTAGATAAAGTTGTCGGTGAATGCCTATTAAATGGACATAACATACAAAGTTGTGGAGCGATATTATCGAGCCGAGCTACCTTCGAAATGGTAAATAAGGCAGCAAAAGCGGGTTTGGAAATAATTATTGCGGTTTCAGCGCCATCTTCTTTAGCAATTGAAACTGCCAAGAAATATAATATAACTTTGTGTGGCTTCGTAAGAAACGGAAACGCGAATATTTATACCGGCAGGAATAGAATAAAATGATAATTAAAAAAATATTAATCGTATTTTCATCCCTTTTTATGTCTACTTGTATATTTGCCAGCACTAAAACCCTTTTATTAGCAACAACAACTAGTGTTGATAATACTGGCTTATTGAACTATTTAGCGCCCAAATTTAAAAAAGACACCGGCATAGAATTAAAATGGGTGGCAGTAGGAAGTGGTAAAGCATTACAACTAGGCAGAAACTGTGATGTCGATGCTTTATTAGTACATGACCCAGATATGGAAAAACAATATATTAAATCGGGCTACGGAATTAAACGAACTAAGATCATGTATAATGATTTTGTTGTTATTGGGCCTAGAAATGACCCAGCTAAAATTAAAAATAAATCACTAATAAATGCACTACAAAATATTGCAATAAAACAAGCCCCTTTCGTCAGCAGAGGCGATAATTCAGGAACTTATGAAAAAGAAAAACAGTTGTGGCAAATAGCTAAAATCCATTTGCCCCAAAAATCAATTTGGTACATTCAATCCGGTCAGGGAATGATGACGACTATCTACATGGCTGCTGAAAAACATGGCTATACTTTAACTGATCGCGGCACTTTCATAAAATATGCGGCAAATTACCATAATCACTCACCACTAATAATTCTAGTACACAAAGACAAATTCCTTTTCAATCAATACAGCTTAATTTTAGTAAATCCAAAACGCTGTAAAAATATAAATGTTAACTTAGCAGAACAGTTTAGAAATTGGTTAATCGCAAAACCGACTCAAATCATGATTGCTAATTATAAATTATTAAACAAACAATTATTTATACCAAACGCTGATGAGAAATGAATTATCTATTCGATGGAATTTCACAAGCAATAAAATTATTATTACATGGTGATGCTGATACTTATTCAGCAATCCTTACTACTATTAAAGTTTCAACTAGTTCTATATTTATAAGCCTATTAATTGGTATACCACTTGGATATAAACTAGGAATAAAAAAATTTCGCGGAAAAAAAATAATAAAACTATTTGTAAATACAATGTTATCTTTGCCAACTGTAGTTATCGGATTATTAGTTTATCTACTGGTTTCAAATTATGGTCCTTTGGGAAATCTTAATTTATTATTTACTATTTATGCCATTATAATTGGACAAACAATTTTAGCACTACCAGTTATTGTAGCTTTAACTGGCAATATTATTGAGAATACAAATAAAAATCTACCGCTTAATCTTATGACTCTTGGAGCAAGCGGTATACAAATTGCTAAAACTATTTTATGGGAAACTAGATATGCGCTGTTAATCGTTGCATTAACCGCTTATGGCCGAGTAGTTTCTGAAGTCGGTATTTCGATGATGGTTGGCGGTAATATTAGATGGTATACACGCACTATCACTACAGCTATAGCATTCGAAACCGGCAAAGGCGAATTTGCCATGGGAATAGCTCTGGGTATAGTACTAATACTATTCGCCCTATTAGTTAACATAATTATCGCATTATTTAGAGAAAAGTTGCCACAATGACTAATTTTGCTTATCAACTTAATAATATTAAACTTACTTATGGACAGGAATTCGTTCTAAATATACCTAATTTAAATATTGAGCAAGGAACAATTCTGGGTGTCACAGGTTCTAATGGCAGTGGTAAAACAACCCTGTTAAAAATCCTTGGGTTTTTACTTATTCCTCAACACGGTAATATAAAATATTTTAACCAAATTTCTGATCATAAAAATTTGCAAAAACTAAGGAATAAAGTAACTATGTTATTTCAAGATACTCTGTTACTTAAAAGAACAGTTTATGAAAATATTATTTACGGATTAAAAATAAGAAAATGTGCTAAAATTTTAGAACAGGTAAATAACGTTTTAAATACCGTGGGACTTAATTATTATAATTTTATATATAGAAAATACTACCAACTTTCAAATGGGGAAGCAAAAAGAGTTGCTCTAGCATCAAGAATAATTCTACAACCTAAAATCTTGTTATTAGATGAGCCTTTTTCAAATGTAGATAAAATCAGCAGACAATTAATTATTCAAGCGTTACAAAAAATGCTCACTGAGAAACAAATGACTATTATAATATCTAGTCATGACACTATAAATCTTGATAGAATTACCAAAAAAATTATTGAACTTAAAGACGGTCAATTACTGGAAAATTAAAGTATGCCAATTTATGAATATCAATGTAAAAATTGTAATTATCGTTTTGAACAATTACAAAAAGTTGATGACAAACCTTTGCTAAAATGTCCTCAATGCGGTCAATCAAAATTATTGAAACTCATATCTAAAACTAGTTTCCAATTAAAAGGTAATGGTTGGTACGTAACAGATTTTAAAGAAAGTAAAAAGAAGCAGAAACAAAGTCAAGCTGAACAAACCAAGCAAGATAAATTCGATCAGAAAACTGCTCAAAAACAATCTGAAGACAAAAACTCACAGACTAAAAAACAATGAGGGTATAATAATGATCAAAATGCTTAAACGTTATTTAATTGCTGGTATCCTAGTATGGGCACCAATTTGGATTACACTATTATTCATCAAATTTTTTGTAAATATTTTTGATGATTTTATAACCTTACTACCTAAAGCATATCAACCAGACACATTAATAGGTTTTCATGTGCCTGGCCTTGGTGTTCTATTCACGATTCTATTAGTTACCTTCACTGGCGTATTAGTTACTAATTTTGTTGGTAAACGTATCGTTGCATTTGGGGAAGCATTATTAGACAAGATCCCTTTAGTACGATCTATTTATTCTGGGGTAAAAAAAGTATTACAGACTATATTAACATCCGGAGATATGTCATTCCGTAAAGTCTTATTAGTTGAATATCCAAGGAAAGGAATATGGAGCATTGCCTTTCAAACTAGCAATGATAGCTTGAGTAAAGCTGAACAGCTAACTGGAAAAACGATGGTAACTGTCTTTGTACCAACAACACCAAATCCAACTTCAGGATATTTAATAATAGTACCACATGAGGATATTATTGAATTGGATATTAACATCGATGCTGCAATAAAGATGGTAATTTCGCTAGGTGTCATTCTTCCGCAGCAGAAAAAGTAGCCCCCACAGAGTGGCTAACCAACGCTCCAAAAAGAATAACCACCCAAGACAAATATAGCCAAACAAGAAAGATAGGAATAATTGCTAATGCACCATATATTAATCTATAAACTGGAAAATGGGCAATATAAAATGTAAAACCATATTTTGCTAACTCAAACAATAGAGTTGCTACTATTGCACCTGCGATCGCATGCCAAACTTTGACCTTACAATTAGGTATTATAATATACAATATGGTAAAAGCTAAAAAAGTAAACACATAAGGAGACACAAACACTATTACCTCTTTTATTTCGGGCATCATAATAATGGAAATAAATCGTGAAAATATTAAATAAGAACTGAGTAAAAAACCGGCACCTACCAAAACAGGAGTTAACGTCAATACTGACCAATACATGACAAAAGCTTGTACAAAATTGCGGCGTTTTTGAACATGCCAAATATTATTAAAAGTACCTTCTAAGGCGAAAATTACTAATACAGCTGTAATCAACAAAAAAAATGTACCAGGAACTGACAACATTTTAGTTTGTTGTATGAAAGTCTGCAGTTGTTCTTGCACTACTTGGGCTACTGAAGCAACAAAGTGACTAAACACCAAATCTTGAATTCTCTTCGCTAAATCTTGAAATACAGGAAATGCCGTTAAAACTGAAAAACTAACAGTCATAAGTGGAACCATTGATATTAAAGTAATATAAGCAAGATAAGCTGCTTGCATCATAATACCTTCAAGAAAGAAACGTGTAATACACATCCAGCAACATTTGCATACTTGTTTAAATATATGTGTGACTTTCATAATTAATGATTATTATATCCCTAATCTATTTCTTTAGCTATATTTACTGTGTATCGCGAAACGTAAAATTAGTAAAAAAATTTACCTCTATACTATACTTGCTAAATATGTTGAAAATAGTAGTATATGACCACATTTTATCGGTAAGGAAAAATGTGTAAAAGAAACCTAACATTAGTAATAATGCTATTATTTTGCTGTGGTTTTGCTTCGAAAATTCTAGCAAAACAACATGGTACCAGCCAAAAACATCAAATGCCGCCAACAGTAGTTGAAACTGTTAAGGCGCAAAGCAAAATTTGGCAGGATTCAATTTCCAGCACTGGTACCATTTCAGCACTTAATGGAATTAAGTTAAGCTCTGAAATACCTGGTAGAATTACTAAAATTTACTTTAAATCAGGACAATTCGTAGAACAAGGTGCACCCTTAATTCAAATATATCCTGATGTTATAAAAGCGCAATTTGAAAAAGCTCAAGCACAACTAAAATTAAGCAAACTCGAATATGAAAGAGATTTAAAACTGTACAAGAAAAAATTTGTTAGTAAAGAAGAACTAGACAAATTAAAAGCAAATCTCGATAGCGCTACAGCAGAAGTTAATTTGCAAAGTGCTCAATTAAAACAATACTTACTTACTGCGCCATTTAGTGGCAAACTTGGTTTGCGTAAAGTTAGTCTCGGTGATTACGTCAATCCCGGCGAAGACTTAGTTAGTCTGCAATCCGTTGACCCAATGCTAATCGATTTTAGTGTCCCACAAATTTATCAAGGAGAAATTCAAATAGGAGATCAGGTGACTATTACTTCTGATGCCTTACCAAAAGTTTACAATGGAAAAATCTCTGCTATCGATTCAATTATTGACCCAAATACCAGAATGATAGGTATACAAGCAACTATTCCTAATCAAGACAATGTCTTAGTACCAGGAACCTTCGTCGAGGTGCAAATACAAATTAAACAAGCAGAACCTGCTATAGTGATCCCAACTACTGCATTGGTTTACTCAACAGCGGGCAATTATGTCTTTCGTCTGATAGATAATAAAGCAGTAAAAACTAACGTAACTTTAGGGAAGATGTTAAAAAATAACCAGATAATTGTTACACAGGGATTACATGACGGTGATACTGTTATTATTGGCGGGCAAGTAAAATTATTCGACGGCTCTCCGGTCTTGACTGAACAAGAATATCAAAACACAGCCACTCAGATGCTAAATAAAAAATAAATAGTTAAGCTATGCAAAAAAGATTTACAGATATTTTCATTCAACGTCCGGTATTTGCTACTTGTATTAGTCTTTTGATATTTACCGCTGGAATTGTCTCATTTTTTAAAATGGACGTTCGTTTATATCCTAAAATCGACACTTCAATAGTAAATATTGTTGTCGAATATCCAGGTGCTAATTCAGAAGTAATGGAAGGATTCGTTGCTACACCCATAGAACAAGCAGTTTCATCAGTAGATGGCATTGATTACATCACTTCACAAAGCACCCAGGGGCAAACTACAGTCACAGCTAATCTCAACCTTGGTTATGACGTAAATACTGCTATAACTGACATAACTAATCAGGTCGAATCGATACGCGGTGAATTACCGCAAGGTATTTATGATCCAATAATTACTAAAGAAAGTCCTGATTTCCCAATGCAATGGTTCGCTGCTTCAAGTGCTTCAATGAATCAAAAACAACTTACCGATTATCTGATTCGTGTCGTTCAGCCGCAAATTCAAACTATCGACGGAATTGCTACAGCTGAAATTCTTGGCGGCCGCGAATATGCAATGCGCATTTGGTTAGATCCGTACAAAATGGCAGCTCATAACGTTACAGCTAGCGATGTTTTTAATGCTGTCAAAACACAAAATATCATCGCTCCCGCTGGATCATTAAAAGACAAGTTCCAACAAATCAATTTATATAGCTCTACAGATTTAAAAAATGCTAAACAATTTAATGACTTAGTAATCCGTAAAGATAGCAGTGGAAACCTAGTACGAATTAAAGACATAGGCCAGGCTATTTTAGGCGCTCAAAACATGGATTTTTCTGCAAGAGTAAATGACAATGAAAATCCTATATTTTTATCTGTAACTGCAAAACCTAATACTAATATTTTAGATGTCGAGAAAAAGATTACTAAAGTGTTACCACACATCAAAGAAAATTTACCGAAAGGAACAACTTTTAATTCTCTTTTCGACGCCACAAGGTTTATTAAAGTTTCTATAAAAGAAGTGGTAAAAACTATACTTGAAGCTTGTACTTTCGTTTTCTTAGTTATATTTCTAATGCTCGGATCTTTCAGGACAGTATTAATTCCCATAGTTACTATTCCACTTTCTTTAGCAGGTGCCTGCATTATTATGCTAGCTTTTCATTTTTCCATAAATACTATAACTCTATTGGCTTTTATATTAGCTATCGGTTTAGTAGTCGATGATTCCATTGTGGTATCAGAAAATATCCACCGTCATCTAGAATACGGACTATCTTCGAAACAAGCGGCACTTATTGGCGCTCGAGAAATTTCATTCGCAGTTATTGCTATGACTCTGACCTTAGTCGCAGTTTATGCACCAATCGGCTTTATAACTGGTTTAACAGGTCAACTATTTATTGAATTCGCTTTTGCTTTGGCCGGTGCAGTCTTAATCTCTGGTTTCGTTGCTTTAACGTTATCACCAATGATGTGTTCAAAACTTTACCAAAGCGGCAAAAATCTACAAGTAGGATTTTCCGGTTATGTAGACAAAGTATTTTCTAAGCTGCGTGATAGCTATAAAAAATTACTGCATATTATCATCAAATTCCGCTATCTAGTCGTTATCAGTGCCTTAATCATTTATGGCTGTGCCTACTTTTTATATGCAATAACACAACATGACCTAGCCCCTAACGAAGATAAAGGTATTATATTTACTATTATGAAAGGTCCAGGAGCTGCAAATTTAAATTATATGGAGCAGCGCTCGTCAAAGCTAGCTTCAATATACAAAAATCTAATTCCTGAAATGGATAGCTACATGATAGTCAATGGCTTTCTCGGAACTAATTCTGCTTTCTCTCTTCTTAAGCTAAGAGACTGGGATCAACGGCAACGCACGGCCATGCAGATCAGAGACTCTCTTTTTGCACCGATATGGGGGATTCCTGGCATCATCGCATTCCCTGCTGTTCCCCCTGCAATACCAGGATCCGGTGGCTATACACCTGTGGAACTAGTTTTAAGCACGTTAGGTAGTTATAAGAACTTAGAAAAAGAATCAAACAAATTTATTCAGAAAGCCCAACAATGGGGCGGATTGGTAAACATTAATAGTGACTTAAGCATTGATCAGCCACAAGTAAATATTAATATAGATCGCGATCGAGCCGCCGATCTTGGCATAAATATGGAGCAAATATCACTGAGCTTAAACATATTTTTGAGCAAACCAAGAATTAATTACTTCAACATTAAAGGACGAAGTTACGAAGTTTTACCGCAACTTTATCGTAAATATAGAGATATACCAGATGCTCTGAATATTCTAAACGTACGAACTCAGAGTGGTGAAATGGTGCCTCTAAGTAATTTAGCTAATCTTCAAAAAGAAATTATTCCAGAATCAATAAATCACTTTCAGCAACTACGTTCGGCAACAATTAAAGCCAACTTAGCTCCTGGAGTAAGCCTTGGAACAGCTCTATCTTATCTATCAAATTTGGCTAAGAAAACCTTACCGCAAAATATTCATATCAATTATGCACATGAATCACGGCAGTACATTCAGACTGCTGGTACTATAACAGGATTATTTATTTTCGCTCTTATATTCATTTATCTAGTTTTGGCAGCTCAATTCGAAAGTTTTCGTGATCCTTTCATTATTATGTTAACTGTGCCACTTGCTTTTGCAGGAGCTTTGCTAGGAATACACATTTGCCATGGTACTCTAAACATTTACACCGAAATCGGTCTAGTAACATTAATCGGTCTAATTACCAAAAATGGAATCCTAATCGTAGAATTTGCTAATCAGCAACAACGCCGCGGACTATTATTACATGATGCTATTATTGAAGGTGCTGCTACTCGAATGCGACCGATTCTAATGACTACGTCAGCAATAATTCTTGCTGGACTGCCACTTGCAATGGCATCAGGAGCTGGTGCTGTTAGCCGCTCACAAATGGGTTTTGTTATCATATTTGGAATCGGCATCGGTACTCTATTTACTCTTTTCGTGATTCCAGCAATGTATTCTATATTAGCTTCTGAAATAAAACCTGTGCCTAAGGAGAAAAAGCAGTAATTCTAACTTTTTGTGTCTCCCCACAACTCTTTTTGTCACCCCCAACTCCTTTCGTCATTCCGCGGCTTGACCGCGGAATCCAGCATCAAGATATTGCTTTAATATCATTTTTAAGTTAATTTACCAAAAACAAACTAACGTGGAGAATCTAATGGAAACATTAGTTGGTATCATTATGGGTTCAAAGTCTGATTGGCCAATTATGGAACATGCCACCTTAACTTTAGATAAACTTAATATTCCTTATGAAGCCAAAGCGCTTTCCGCTCACCGTACTCCAGATGTAGTATCCTCATATGCACAATCAGCTGAGCAACGCGGACTTGAAGTTATTATTGCCGCTGCAGGCGGTGCAGCACACTTGCCTGGAGTAATAGCAGCTAAAACAGTCTTGCCGGTTTTGGGAGTACCAATGCAAACCCAAGCTTTAAATGGTATAGACTCTTTGCTTTCAATAGTCCAGATGCCAGCTGGAATACCTGTTGGAACACTTGCTATCGGCAAAGCAGGAGCCATTAATGCAGCTTTATTTGCAGCAGCTATACTCAGCGGTAAATATCCAAAATATCGGGAAGCTTTATACGAATTCCGTAAACAACAAGCTGAAGAAGTATTGGCTGTTAGCGAATTAAAAAAATAATTACGACTTCGCCTCCCAAATCTGCGGTTGCCACTCTTTAATATCCCAATACTCAATTCTATAAGGCTTAACAATAACCACAGCATAATCAGGATCATCCGGCCCTTTAAAAAATTGTGCTATTTCATCATTCCAAAATGCCTCCTTTTCTGCCTTGTCAGTAGACACATTTGCAATGCCTTGGATCTGTAAATAATCCCGCCACTTTTCAGGATCAACCACACCGCATGTTAAATGAACTTCTGGATTTTTTTTGATCTGCGCAACTTTTCGAGAATTTATAAATGTTGAAAAGCGAATTGCCAAATCATCTGACACAACCATGGAAACATAACGAACCCACGGCTTACCATCATCGGTAATGGTTGCAAAACTTGCCATACCTGATCGCTTAATAACATCTAATATTTTTTGCTTCAATTCCATATTTAATTCCTAAAATTGAATCGTCATTTTTCGAAAATCGTTAATACCAAATTTCATATTTATTTATTTTAATCTTCTTTAAAATATTTTAACAATAATAATAAAATTTTCCCCCAAATTTCTTTATTAAAAAATATATGACCTGCTTTAGGGAGAATTTCTACTTTAAATTGGTCTCTAAATTTCACAATTTCCTCGATAGGTGAAAGTACATCTTCATCGCCATTAATTAGCAACAAGTCTTTCGGCATTTTAGTAATTAATATTTCTCTGGCATTATATGCTGCTATTTCATTCCATGCCGGATTAAAATCGCCTTTATGCCGATTATAAATACATTTTGTATAAGTTAATGCCATTTCTTCATCTACCGCAAGTTTACCATTTAATAGTTTCCAGCTAGATAGCCATCCCGACCAATCTTTTTTAAGATCGCCGGTTGGTTTATTCTTTAACAATTTATTCATGGCTTCATTAATTCGAGGATATTGATGTGTTGGCTTATCCAAACTCACTGACATAGAAACACCTCGCAAAACGCGTTCTGGATAATAGGCCAATAAATACTGGACAATAGAACCACCCATAGAATGACCGACAACATATGCTTGCCTAATATGATATGCATCTAATATGCGGATAGCATCATCAGCTAAATCCTTAAGCGTATAAACTGGTTTGTTTATATCATTTGTTGTTGGAAAATGTGTTGAATAACCTATATCTCGATGATCATAACGTAGAACAAAATAGCCTGCATTCGCTAGTTTAGTACAAAAAAAATCTGGCCAAAAAATGCTTGGGGCATGAGCTCCAGCAATCAATAATACACAAGGATGTTTTTTGCGGCCAAAACTTTCTGTCCACATCTCAATTCGATCATATTTAACAAATTGACTCATAATTCATTTTATTCTTTTTGTAAATAATAAACATAAATTTTCTCCTTATTTTATAACTTCTATAATACTAAATTCTGTATCTGTTTCTAAAATATTTGATATTTTAAAATGAGCTCGAGAAAGTAATTCGGTAAATTCTTCCTTAGAACGTTCTTTACTTCCAAAAAGGGATAACATCATCATATCAGAAAGTTTAACACAATCGTTCGATTGATTGTGATATACAATTTGTTCAATAATTAAAAGTTTGCTATTTTTAGACATTGCGTTATAACAATTATTGAGAATCTTAATTGCATCATTATCTGCCCAATCATGGATAATCGACTTCATGATGTAGAGATCTGCATTTTTCGGGATGGTTATGAAAAAATCATCACCAATAAATTCACAACGACCTGTAAGAGATTCTTTTGCAATATTATCTAATACGGTTTTCCGCAATTCCTGGAGATCAAAAATAACACCGTGTGCATTTTTGTATTTCTTGAGAATTTCAAATATAAAGTTCCCATTACCTCCACCTATATCAACAATAGTATTAAAGAGTGAAAAGTCATACTTTTTTATAACATCCCGAAAGATTGGAGTAAATTTACCTACCATATATTGATTAAAATTTTCATGAGACGATTTATTTTGTTTTAAGTACTCAAAGAAAGAGGTATGAAATACTTTTTCAAACGAAGATTTTCCGGTTTCTATTGAATAGAGTATCTCACTAAAAGCCCTAAAATAACTATCTTCTTTATTAAGATATATTGCAATAGGATACAATGAATCCGGATCATCAGAAACAAATGTTTCACCAAGAGCATTGAGTTTAAATATTTTATTATCTAATTCCTCAAAGATACCATAGCTTGATAACATTCTTAGTAAACGATATAAAGTTTCTTCATTTGTTTTTGTGATTTTTGCTAATTCTGATATATGTTTTTTCCCTTCTTTTAACGAATCTGCTATTGCAAAGATTTTTATGTTGCCATGTTTTGCCGATTTTTGCCATTATTTGCGGCTGAGTGTCCCAAATTTGTCCCATAATTTTTAAAATTTTTAAAAAATTTATGAGATTAAAACGACAACTACTTAATTTGCCATTAAAGTTTAACAATTTAAGCTATAAAAGACCTAGTGGTTGAAAATCAGTCTGCAGAAAATTTGCTTCTTTACATTTTTGATTAGTATGTTTTCGTAATTCTGCAAAGAAACTCTGCCTTTGCCAATATTCTGGTACATTATTTGTAGGCATTTTTTTCACGGAAGAAAGAAAATAAAAGCCCTTCTCAGATAGTGGACTCGGAATCGTTGATGATGCTAAATACAATGGTTGCCTACATTGTTTAGGATTATTCAACCATATCAAGAGATTATTTAATAAAATATCTATAATATTATCACTACGTTCTACCGTCAAAAAACTCATTTGCAACAATAGACGATAATCTTGATAAGTAATACCTCTACTAGGGTTGTCAAAATGGTGGATATTAAATACTCTATGCCCAATAAAAGTAGCCAAATCTAACGTACCACTTGTATTTCCAATGACACCTTTTAAATTTATACTTTCTCGTAAATCATATAATCTTAACAATAACTCCAAATGTGCTAATTTTCCCAAATCTCTTTTAAAACCGATATTCGATCTAACAATTTCTGTTATTTCTGCAACATTGATTGGAGTTTTCGACAATATATCTAAAACATAATTTAACCATTTATATTCATCTTCCCGTATTAAATTTTCGATAAATCCGTTCAATATGACACTTTTTTTAAAATTAAAGCACGCAATAAACCATCCAACCTTGCGATTATGCCAACTAAGATAAATATTGTGACTATATAATAAAATATATTTATATTGCTTATCTTTTAATATAAAGGTCTGAGCATAATCTCGGGTATCTTGAAATGGGCAAAAACTTATATCAACATTGGGTAAATTTTTATGACCTTTAGACCTACCATCAGTATAAATCGCAATTATATTAAATTGCCTCAGCTTTAACTCAGCTACTATCCTCGGCACTATAGAACTAAGCGTCTGTGCAGAATTACTTTTATCAGAAATTCGCTGATGAATAATTATTGTTGATTGTTGATTTCCACTAATTCTTTTTATAACAGGATCTATTTGTGTTCTTATATATTGATCTACAAATTGATAATCTTGATGTAATTCTTGATTTGTATTTCTATTACGAAAACCACTCCTTAAAATATTAGTTGTTTGTTCAAAACCATATCTTATAAAATGATCTGCCACTATACTGGTAGACAATCTATGGTCAATATAATCAGTAACCTGTAGCTGGTTAAACATATTTTCAAGCGAAGTTTGCCGTGCTACTGGTTGAGCACTATTATAAGGTATATCTCTTTGTACAAAACAATTTTTATAGCCCAACCAAAAAGTCATATTTATAGCACGACGGACTTGATCTCCTGTAGTCAGCTCAGTTTGCTTTTGTATAATAGACTTACTAGGTGGTTTATCATAAGTAAGAAAAATTGGTGGAATTTGCGTCCTATAATGCAAAGATAATATTACAAATGCCAGCATATGATAAACATCTCCAGAACAATTAACTGGAGCTATTGCCATAACAACTTTTTTATTAACACCTTGCAACGCTTTTTCTAAACTCAAGTATGGAGTTTCACATTGCAACTTTACTACTAAATCATTCCAATGTTTACAAACCTTTTTTAGTTCAACTAATTGTTTCGGCATCAACAAAAAGCTAAAAATTCTTAGCAAAAAGTCATCATTTAGTTCGTTTAATTTCATATATTCTCAATAGAATAAAATATATAAGATTTAATAGTTCAATTATATTAATGAACTTTTTACATCTCTAAAACATTTTTCACTATTTAAGCTATTCATGACTTTGTGCCTCAAAATTTTCTTAAAATGTTAATTCGAAAGTTACTTATATTTATTAGGTATTGTTACTAAAAGATTTCGGCCAGAATCATAAATTTGATTAGGTAGTAAACTTGCCTGAAGATGTTTTACTTTCATTTTCCTTGTCGTAACATTTTGTCTAAATTCTCTTGCAATAGAATATCGATTTGGAGGTGTTAAAACCATAACCTCTTTATTAGCAAATGTATTTCTAATTAAATTAATAGCAGGATATAAATCCGAATCTGCTGTAATAATAATGGCTTTATCATAATGATTAAGATGCGCATGATGCAAAATATACAATGCAAGATTAACATCACTTTCTTTCTCTTCGTGTGATATCCAATGTTTACGACATATTGCTTTACAACATCGTCTTTTCGCCTTGAATCTCCCCATAACTGGTATAACCCCAACAGCTTGTAACGCTTTTACATAATCCTGATGAGTCCTGTGACTCTTTGGTAACCATGTTGCATAAGCTGAAAAATAATAGATAGCTTTTATTTCTTCCATGCTAGGGATAATAAAAGCCTTAGTTAATTTATTAAGATCGAGCCACTTAAGATGATTATTTTTAGGACGCAAATCATCTATTGCATGGAATAAATTAAATCCATCAATAAAGCAGAAAATACGTTTCTTTGCCAATTCCCTATCTCTATAAAAAAACAGCCCAGTGCACTGGCAACTGGGCTCTGCAAACACATGGCTTACAGGATGATTTATAAAATCTGCACATCGAGATTATTTGATTATAATTATAAATCATACTAAGAATTTGTCAATATATTTCTTATTGCCGTTTGTTGCCATTTGTTTTTAATTTTTGTCTTTATTTTTAATAGCAACTTATTTGAGGCTAAAGCTGCAAGATAGCCGTCCTGCAGCAATAACCCCATCTTATCCAAATTAATCTCTCATTTGCTTTAAATTTTTGCCCCTAAGCATTATCACAACAAATTCCGATGCTGCAACATTCCACTCATTAACAATCTTTAGGGATTAGCATGTTTTCTTTAGATTTTACAAGAAGTTAAATAACGGTGTATGTACTAATGGGACATCTATGGGACATTTCTGGGTAAAGAATGACCAATAATGCTCTAAAATTAAGCTTTTTTAATAATTTACTTATTATTACTTTTGCAAATTTAAGGTAATAAGCAAACTTGTTCTTGTTGTTCATTTTGAGACTCAGTTTTATTAACGGAATTTCCAGAATTGAAAAAGGTTAACGAAGTAGTTTCGAATACAGAAGGTGCTTGATGCGAGTGTGAAGATGATGTTCGTGAGATTAAGATTTTTAACATTTTTTCCATTTCTTGCATTTTTAAATCAGACTGTTCACGCGCTTCTCTTTCTCTTTGCAATTGCTCTTCCATACATTCTTTTTCCTGCTGCCATTGCTTTTGTAACTTTTCACGTGCTGACCCTTCCTTATTTAGTCGCACTCGCAAAGAATCGATTTGTGATGACCATTTTTGTAATAATTCAGATCGCTCTTTTTCAGTTTTTGAACGTTTTTCCTCCTGTTGGTTTTCTTTTATCCTTGCTGGACTCGGCAATTTTTCATTTATAAACGACTCATTTTGCACTCGCGTTTGCATACTCGTCGTTAGTTTCCGCTCGAGATCCTTTTTAACAGCATGTGAATTTTCTTGCCGTCTTTGATGCTTACCTTTAATTAATCGTTTTGTATGTCCAAGTTGCAAAAATTTATTCTCCTGCAAAACTACTGCTTCTACAAGTTGATCACTTATCTCTCGTTCGTTGGTGATTGTATTCGATTCTACATATTTGCATACTATTTCTACAGCTAGTTTTCCTTTCTTTTCAACTATTGCTTGAGGCATAATACTTAATTGATTTTGATATCGATATGTCAATTTTCTGGCGGTTAATTCTGCTAATTTATCAATTTCTTCCAGTGTTATTACAAGTTCCGCTACTCGTGCGATTTTCTTTGATTGGTATTGATCATGAAAATATTGTACCCCCATTCCTATTGCACCCGTTACCATTCCAGCTCCTGGTAATGGTACAAAGGTTCCGGCCTTTGATAAGCATTTGATCACAACATCTCCTTTATTACTTTCTCGACGAATTAACTTACTTGCCAAACTCTTATAAGCCGAAAATATATTGATGAGTTCTGATTGAACTCTAATATAGAATGCTTTTAATGTTGGATGTTGATAAATATTTTTCCGTGCCTGTAGCATTTCATTTCTTGGTTTGAACTCTTGTTGCAAGATATTTAATTCTTGTTCTAATTCTCGTTGCTTACTTTCTAATTCTAATCGTTTTGAGTGTTCCTCTTTAGTTTGTTGTTCTCCTGAGGATTTTATCTTATTAATGAGTGTCTTTAGCTCATCTATTTGCCCCCTAAGAGAAGCTTCTTTCTCTTTGTTGTATTGGTTGAGTACTTGTATTTGAGTAGTAATCTCATCTTGTTTTGCCTTGCTCTCTTGGCTAAATCTGAGACTTAATTCGTTGAGTTTTTGTTCGTATATTCGACAATATTCATTGAATATTTTTTCTTCATCAGGAGATAAAATTTGTTCTGTCTGTTGTCGCTTAATTGTTTCGAGCTCTGCTTCCCATTGCTTGACATCGATTTTCGGTGCTTCCAACGCTTGTATTTCCGTTACATCAATTTCCAAATCAGGTTCATGATATTTGGGGGTTGTTTCAGTAGTTAATAATTCAGAAGAATCTTCTTCGCTTTGATCTTCTAGTTGCTGGTTAGAAGATTGCTCTTCTGTTTGTGATACAATACTTTGCTGTGTATCGTCTTTTTTTGACTCTTCTGCATTGCTTGGTGTTATATTTCCATCCTTTGTTTGGTTCTCATGGGCACGACGTATCTGTTCTAGTATTTCTCTAGAATTACCAGGAACTGATAATGGAACATAATGATTATCACCTTGATATTCTATAAATATTGGATCACTTTGTGCATAGCCTGGTTGTTCAATAATCCAAGCAAATTCATTATTGGGAGGAAGTATTATTATCGGACGATTAAGAACACGAGACAAAGCAACCGCTTCTATTTCAGTTCCCCATGTTTGATTGGAGCTCATATACTTAATATATTCATCAAAAGAACTATATATCACATCATGACCAGATTCAATTCTTATCCTGTTATCGTTGTGGCCTGCCAAGCTATTAATGCGATCCTTTAATTCATCATCTTTCCGAATATGCTCTACTGCTAACCTACGCATTTCAGCACTATCTCTACTATTATTAGGGTCATAAGCTGCTATAGCTACAAAAAGGCAATTACCGACTTCATAATGAACATTGTAAGGGCTTAAACCAAATACATTTCTTCGATCTTTATCAGAATCGAATGTAATCGATGATAACCATGAAAACAACTGTGACAGCCAATTGTTTTCAGTACAAGTATCAGTATTAAACAAAAAGTTAATTGTTTCATACACCTCTTTCTCAATATCAGAATTTGGTCCTTGATCTTTCGGCATCGTTTCACTAGTTGGTGATTTAGATAAATCTTCTTCAGTCTGATCTTCCATCTCTTTTGATTGCTCAATTGCCACTTGTAATGCGTTATCCAATTGTTCTAATGAAGTGTGCTTAGATTGTTGTCCACATCTAGGTACTTTCTCCCCCATTACATTTTCTTCTTCTATGTTCTCAAAAACTTGTGTTTCTTCTACCCCGTTCTTTTCTACAGTTTCAAAAATTCGCCAGTCCTCCTGATTTTCCAGTTCTTCGGGAGATTCAACTACACCTGCCCCATATTCAATTAGTAACTCTGCCACTTCTTCAAGACCACGAAATAAAGCAATATCTAGCGGCATCCCTTTTCCAATTACACCATCATCCGTTTTTACAATCGCTTCTGCATTCACATCTGCTCCACATTCAATTAGATATCTTACCACTCCTTTAAGACCACTTAATAAAGCAAGATGAAGCGGTGTTACCTCTTCAATTATCATACCTTTAACGTTTTTCATTATCGCTTTTGCATTCACATCTGCTCCATTTTTAATCAGCTGAATCGCTTTTTCTTCATCACTATGAGACAAAGCAGTGTAAAGTAATATTGCACCTCTAACGATTTTACTATTATCAATTTTTATCATCACTTCAGCATTCACATCTACTTCACATCCAAGCAATACACGTCTGCTTTTATCTCTTTTTCCTATAGAATCATACATTTCTTTCTCAACATGAAATCCAGGTTCGCAATTTTTATCAATAGCTGATAATTCAGATAAATCTCCTTCACTCTGATCTACTATTTCTTTTGATTGTTCAATCACTACTTGCGATACATCATCTGGTTGTTTTAGTAAAACCTGTACGCACTCAAATATTTTATCTTCTATCGTGTTCTCCTCAATTTGCTCTTCTCGTTCTCTTATTGCTCCAACTACTTCCGTACTTGAAATTTCATTAAGTCCATTAACCAATTCAGTACCAACTTCCATAATTTCTTGACCGTCTGCCTTTACTTTTTCAAGTATTGGTTGTTCTCCATTCTTATGACATAATCTTTCTTCTTCATGATCTTTACCTTCAAATTCCGTTACTTCATCGCCTTTTTTTTCTTGTACTATTTCAAATGCCACATCACATGACGATTGAGTTTGTTGCGGCCCAATTGTCGGAGGCTTAGGACTTATACCTTCGATAGTTAATTCGTGAACTGTGTCTTGCGCTGATCGCCGCCAATTATTTTGACTTATAAGCTGGTTAATTTTTTCTCGAAGAACAAGATCTATTTGATTATCAAAAAGAATAAGCTTAATTAAAGTATAATTATCCCTCAGAGCGTCTACTAATACTTTCGCTCCCACATTACTTATTTGGTTATCTCCAAAGTGAAGCCAAGTTATCGTTCGATTGTCTTTTAGAGTAGCTGCAAAAGCTTCAATTCCAATATCTCCTATTCCATTCCGTCCAAGGTTAAGTAAAGTTATAGTTTGATTATCCTTCAAAGCAGCAGCAAGAACCACAGCCCCAGTATCACCTATTTGGCTACTCCAAAGGTCAAGAGAAGTTAGTTGAGTTAACAATTGTTTAAGTTTAATAGGATCTTCTTGCTTAATTGCTTCAAGAATTAAATTTTTCATGATAAGTTGATTTTGCGTTTGGCTAATATTCCTAACTCCAAAATCGGATTTATGATCTTTCAAAAAGTCCTTCTTTGCCCCATCATAATCACCTATCTTTATTTTTAAGAACCCCCGATCGTCATAAGCAGATATGTATTCAGGATTTAACTCTATTGCTTTATCGTAATCAGCCATCGCTCCGTCATAATCTCCCTTCTCATATTTTACAAATCCTCTACTACTGTAAGCTGCTGCATATTTAGAGTCTAATTCTATTGCTTTATCGTAATCAACTATTGCTCCGTTATAATTGCCACTCTCATATTTTGTTAACCCTCGGTTATAATAAGCTACGGCATATCTAGAGTCTAACTCTATTGCTACATTGTAATCTGCTATCGCCCCATCATAATTTCTTTTCCCATGTTTTACCAATCCCCAATTATTAAATGATACTGCAGAAAAATAGAAACACTCTATACTTTTCATACACTTTGCTAATACTCGGTTAATATCAGCATCTGTATATTCAGGACTTAACCCTATTGCTATATCGTAATCTGCTATCGCTCCGTCATAATCCCCCTTTTCATACTTTGCTAATCCACGATTATTATAAGCAATTACATATTCAGGACTTAACTCTATTGCTTTATTATAATCTGCTATCGCTCCGTCATAATCTTTCTTCTCACATTTTGTTAATCCCCGATTATTGTAAGCAGTTACACATTTAAATTGTAACTCTATTGCTTTATTATAATCTGATTTTGCTCCGTTATGATCCCCTCTCTCATATTTTGCCAATCCCCGATTATTACAAGCAGTTGCATATTCAGAGTTCAATTTTATCGCCTCATCATAATTTGCTATCGCTCCATCATAATCTCCTTTATAATATTTCGATTTTCCTTGACGTCGGTTAGTATCAGTATCTGTATATTCAGGATTTAACTCTATTGCTTTATCGTAATCAGTTACCGCTCCGTCATAATCTCCCTCGTCATACTTTGCTACACCACGATTATTATAAGCAATTACATATCTAGCAGTTGCATATTCAGAGTTCAATTTTATCGCCTCATCATAATTTGCTATCGCTCCATCATAATCTCCTTTATAATATTTCGATTTTCCTTGACGATTGAATGATATAGCAGAAGTAAAATGTTCTCTACTTTCCAAAAGGGATTTTCTTGCTTGCTGTTGAGGTAAAGGTTCTCTGAGAAGATGAGTTAACTGCGGTTTAATTACCGGCGGTTTAGGTAATGGTTTTACTGCTAGTAGTTTATTAGTCGAAAGTTGACTTGGTGTAGTTGATGTTGGTATTTGTTGTTCTTTAGTTTCAACTTGCTTTTCACGTTTTAACCGATTTAAATAATTCCTGTCTTTCTCATCCATCCATATCTTGTCGTGAGGGCCCTCATCATAGCGCACTCCATAATATTTACCACCCGGAGGATGCTCTCTATCAAACCAATAGGACTCACCATCCTGAGGAAAATTCCAGTTAGGATTGTCTTGCGACTCTCCGTTTTCCCTATTGCGTCTATAATCCGTGATTGCTAATTCGCGAAAACGCGGAAAATCCTCTTTTTTATCAGGAGCTACACAACAAGAAGGTATATGTGACCAATACTGGTAAGCTATAAAATCCTCTACGTAGGTTTCGGAGATACCAAAAGACTGGTATTTTATTTTTGTTCCCACCTCCCTTGCTTGTTCTTGCTTCTCCTCTAACTGGCGTTTCCATTCAGCTTTTGCTTTTTTGGCAGCGGTTCTTTTCTTCCTTTCAACTGCTTCGCGCGCAATAAATTGCTCGTAATCTTGTTTCGATCGAGCAAGGATATCGCCGATATTCTGCAATTTTAGCTTCTGACTCCACCATTCACCTATGTCTTTACTCCGCGCCTTATTCATTTCACGTAAACGCCAAACATCGGGTTCAGTTTCTTTAAGCTTCCCAGTATTAAGAAGATGCTTAAGATACTCTTTGTCTTTAGCTTCCATCCACTCTCGATCTTTTGGGCCCTCGTCATAGCGACATTCATATCCATATTCGCCTTTTGCGTTTTTTACTCCGTATACATACTTCTTTCGAACTTTTCCTTTAATCCAGGTAACTTTTCCATCATATGGTGGATCATTCTTCTTAAAATCGTCCTGTTGATTAAAATTGTAGCGATTTTTTTTATAATCGCTGGCACGCCCCAGGTACGCGACATCCTTACGAGGCAAGAAACGCAAGGCATCGTCGTGCACGCATGAAGCACGAGCGCGACCCCACGATTGAGTTTTCATAATTTAAGCCCTCCGTCAACAAATCAAAAAAGCAGCTGGAAAACTCAGCACTTTTTTTTGATTTTAGTTAGACAATACAGATAAGATCATATAATACGGAGAGTTAAGCAAGAGTCCTCGTCCTAACCAAACCGAACTATGTTGAACATGTTCAGTGAATCTTACCCACCTGTATATTACGCAAATTTTTCTAATCGTGTGATAATTTGCCACTTAGTTATCATACTCTCATAACTCATCACAATCACTTATTATTTTTTTAATGCACAAGGGTTTATAAAAGTACAAGTCTAATGTATCTATTGCTAACCAGTGTCCCGCCAGTGTCCCATTTTTGAATCTCAATAATCGCTAATCTTTCCGAGGCCTTACCATTACTGGTGCCGAGGAGTGGAGTCGAACCACCGACCTACTGATTACGAATCTTAAGGTCAGCATATTAACATAAATATCCACTGATTAACAAACATTAATAAATCTTTACAAAACATATTGATAATAGTATATTGATATTAACAAAGCTACCTTAAAATTAACCAAAATTAATGTCAATGGTAGCTTATAGGTAGCATTAGCTTTTAAAGCTACCTTTGTTTAAGCACTTAAAAAAGAAATTATGGAAAACAATAAACTTAATTTCACCAAGAAAGCAATTGACTTATTATCAGATGCTTTGGATAAGCTAGAAACTTACCACGACACAAACAAACGGGGATTAAAATTACTGGTTTATCCTTCTGGCGTTAAAACATTTGTACTTTACAGGAAAATAAACGGTAGACCTGAAAGGATCACTATAGGACGTTATCCAGACGTGACCATTGAACAGGCAAGAATGCAGGTAGACAAGTTTAACGCGAAAATAGCAAGCGGGATAAATCCCAACGAAGAAAAGCGCGCTTTACGTAGCGAAATTACACTACAGGAGCTATTTAACCAATACCTAGACAGACATGCCAAGGCATATAAAAAATCATGGAAAGAAGACCAAAACCAGTTCAAGCGTTATTTATCAGACTGGGCTAACAGAAAACTATCTGCTATACGCAAACAACACATACAAAAGCTGCACACTAATATAGGCGCAGAAAAAGGCATCTATGCAGCAAACAGGTTGCTTGCCTTGCTTAATGTGCTATTCAATAAAGCCATTGATTGGGGCTGGGAATACCCTAACCCAGCACATGGCATAAAGAAATTTAAGGAAAAATCCAGAGACCGCTTTATTCACTCAGACGAACTACCTAGATTTTTTAAAGCACTAAGCGAAGATCAAAATCCAGATGCACAAGCTTACATTATGCTTAGCCTACTAACAGGTGCTAGACGTTCTAATGTTATAGCTATGAAATGGGAGCAAATCAACTTTGACCAAGCTACTTGGACAATACCAGAAACTAAAACAGGCGATAGCCATACTGTGCCGTTAGTGCCAGAGGCAATAGAAATACTTCAAAAACGACGAAATAGCTTTAATCCCTGGGTATTCCCAAGCAAAAGCAAAACAGGACACCTAGTGGAACCCAAAAGCATGTGGAAAAGAATTTTACAACGGGCAGGCATTAAAGATTTAAGAATACATGACCTTAGGCGTTCATTAGGAAGCTGGCAAGCTGCAACGGGGGCTAATTTATCAATTATAGGTAAAACATTAGCCCATAAGAATGTAAGTACAACTGCTATTTATGCAAGGTTAAATATCGATCCAGTGAGGGAATCAATGAATAAGGCTACACAAGCAATTATCAACGCAGCTCGAATTAAACAATAACTAACAATTAAACGGATAAATTTCATGAACAAAACAAATAATAAAAACCAAATTTTAATGTATCAAACTGAAGATGGAGAATTTACCGTTGAGGTAAATTTATATGGAGAAACCGTTTGGCTCACGCAAAAGCAGATGGCGAAATTATTTGGGATCGAAGTACATACTATTAACTATCATCTTAAGGAAGTTTTTAAAAATGGAGAATTGCAGGAAAATTCAGTTATTCGAAAATTTCGAATAACTGCCAGTGACGGTAAAAGCTACGATACAAACTTATATAATCTCGACGCGATTATTTCTGTTGGTTATCGAGTAAATTCTGGTCGAGCAACTCAATTCCGCATTTGGGCAACTAGAACATTAAAGGAATATTTAATTAAAGGCTATACACTTAATCAAAAGCGTTTACGTGAAACAGGATTAAACGCATTAGAATCAACGTTAAAACTCATGCAGGAAACAATCAGTCAACATCAACTTACTAATCAAGAAACTCAGGGTTTATTAGAAGTAATTACACTTTATGCCAAATCATGGCTATTACTAAAACAGTATGATGATCATAATTTCCCACCCATCGAAGGACATGAGTTAAAATTTAGTATATCTTATGAATATGCGATAAAAGTAATTAGTGATTTAAAATCCAATTTAGTTACCAAAAAAGAGGCTGGGGATATATTTGGGCGTGAAATAGAAAACAACTTTAAATCAATATTAGGAAATTTAGATCAAACTTTCGAAGAACATCTACTTTATCCAACAATTGAAGAAAAAGCAGCGCATCTATTGTATTTCATAATTAAAGATCATCCTTTCATAGATGGTAACAAACGTATTGCCTCTTTATTATTTATTCTATATCTCGACAAAAATAGTCGCCTGTTTAAACCAAACGGCGAAACAATAATAAATGATAACGCATTAGTCGCAATTGCGTTGTTAATTGCCGAAAGCGCACCAAAAAATAAAGAGTTAATGATACAGCTAGTTATTAACTTATTAAAAATTAATAATGGAGAAGGCTCATGAATTCATCTTGGCAAGATAAAGGAATTACTGCAGTCGATATGGCTGAATATTATCTATATACTGAGGAAAACGTTAAGCCTTTGATACAAAAATATGGTTTAAAAATCGATGCAGGAATGCTCGCATACTACCTAAATGATGAAGCTATAGGATGGGCAATAGGTGATGAGATTTTATACAACCAGTTTCCAACTAACGAAGATGAACAAAACCTAATTAATCAATTAAAAACCAGAACAGCCGCTTTGCTAGAGGGAATAAAAATACTAAGAAATTATGGACATAATACTATGATATTGTTTAATCAGGACAATCCAGGTATATACAATAATCTTAATATATATAAAACGATTGATGAAGCAGAAAAAAATTTAATAAAATTGAAAAAACATATTATTATTGCGCAATCAAATACTAAAAATAGAATTGCTCACCGTATATTAAATGCAGCAGGACAGGAACGTTATTTAATCGATTCAGCAGGAGGTATTATTGAGCAAAGATTCAATAAAGATGGTCATATTATTACCACAATAACTTACGCGAATCCATTAGAAAATCCTAAAGAAGTTGCTAAACAACCAGTTGATCAGGTTGATAAATATATAACCAAAGATAAAGCATATGATCATGTTATCTCCTGTGAATTATCACAAAAGCATATGCGCCATAAAAAACCTAAGGGAAATCAAAGATTATTATTTTGGCACACATTTATAAAGCACTTAGTCTATATTTATGAGTTATATACCGATAAGCAAGCAAGAAAAAATATCCATCACAATAGATTAAATGAAATCTATTACGGTGATTTTTTTGATTTTGTTAATGATATCTTAAATATTTTCAAAACTGAACAACCTAATAATATCGATGTTCGTATATGGAAAAGCTTCCTCAAACAACCTAAAAGTTTAGGCAAACTTATTATACGCGTGTTAAATTCATTAAAATCTAATCAATAAATTCAATTGTCCAACATATTATGTGGGGACAATTAGACCTTTAAAAAAATCGTTTTATTATTCCCGTTTCTTTCATTTAAAAATATTCATAATAAAGTTCACAAATATTAATTCTAAATAATTATAAAAGATTAATGGAGAGAAAAATGAATAATTCAATTTTCCCGGATCGTTTAACAATAAAAGAAACCGCCAATATTTTAGGTGTCACTCCAGAAACGTTAGCAGTATGGCGTTGTGCCAAAAGGTATTCTTTACCTTATGTCAAAATTGGTCGATTGGTTTATTACAAAGGTTCCGATATAAAAAAATTTATTGAAGATCGTACAGTAAATTATGCCGAATAAAACGATAGACGAGTTTAAAGTTCCTCCTCATTCCCCCGAGGCAGAGCAGTCTGTATTGGGTGGATTAATGCTAGATAATAAAGCATGGGATCGTATTATCAGCCGTATTGGTGAAACAGATTTTTATTGTACTGAACATAAATTAATTTTTCGGGCAATGGTTAATCTTAGTAAACGCAATCAACCTTTCGATGTTATAACTCTTATTGAAGCATTGAAAAATATCAATGAGTTGAATAATGCTGGCGGCGAAGTTTATTTATTTGAATTGGCTAAAAATATTCCTAGTATTGCTAATATCGATGCCTATTGCAACATTGTTGCAGGAAGATCAATGCAAAGAAAACTTGTTCAAATCGCTGATCATATTAGAAATGCAGCGATAACAGGAAATCTTGATTACATATCTAAAGAAACATCAAATATTACAAGTCTGATTAGTACTTCAGATAAAAAAGGAAGTCTTGTATATCGTTATGCTTCTGATGTAGTACCGAAACCTATTTCTTGGTTATGGAAAGATCGTATAGCTAAAGGTAAAATTTCTTTTATCGTTGGTGATCCCGATCTTGGTAAATCACAAATAACAATTAATATAGCAGCTATGGTTTCCGCTGGGGGAATTTTACCTAATAATGAGACATGTCAACAAGGTAAAGTTATAATTTTAAGTGCTGAGGATGATGCGGAAGATACTATTGTACCTAGACTCAAAGCCGTAAATGCCGAATTGTCTAATATAATTATTCTCGATGCAATCAAAGTTGATTTTGATGCGTACGGGAATAATTTGCAACGCAATTTCAATTTTGAAAAAGACTTATATCGTCTTGACGAATTACTTGTTAAAGAAAAAGGTGTCACTTTGATAATTATTGACCCAATTACAAGTTATCTAGGAAGTGCTGATAGCCATAAAACTGCTGATGTCCGAGGATTATTGGCCCCACTCGCAAAAATCGCAGAAAAACATGATATAGCTATTATCTGTGTATCACATTTAAATAAAAACAGTGGGCAGCAAGCTTTATTACGCGTTTCGGGGAGTGTTGCCTTTGTCGCAGCATCACGCGCTACCTATGTTGTGGTTCGAGACAAATATGACGAAAATAAAAAATTGTTTCTTCCATTAAAAAATAATTTGAGCTCTGACAAAACAGGACTGGTTTTTAAGATTGAATCTTGCAAGATAAGTGAAAATATTGAAACGTCACATGTAGTTTGGCTACCTGAAACAGTTATGATAACTGCTGATGAGGCTTTGACTCCTCAAAATGAAGCAGAAAAGAGTACACTTGAAAAAGCTAAAGAATTTCTTTGTGATATATTAAACAATGGCTCAATGTCGCAAAAACAAATTGAGCTTGAATCAAATAATGCTGGTTTTTCAATGGCAACCGTTCGGCGCGCGAAAAAAGAATTAGGAATAACTTCAAAGAAAGAAGGCATGAGTGAAGGTTGGATTTGGTTTCTTCCATCGAAGTTGCTCAAAAATACCGAAGACGCTCAAGACGCTCAAACACAAAACTTGAGCATCTTCGTAGGAAATGAGAATCTTCAGCAAGATAACTTGACGGACAAAGAGATATCACAATTATGAATAGGCTAAATTTAATTAATTTCGCTTTCAAAATGGTTATTAAGTTAAAGGTTAATGATAATAGAGTAAACACAGAAATAGGTATTTCTTAAGTAAAAAAAGAGGTAACAGAATCATGAATTGTAATAATTTTTTAATCGATCTAAATAAATTTATCAACAAGATTAATAGGACAAGCAAATCTAGCAAAGGCATATGTGTAAATATGCTTGTAGATGAAATACTTGATTTTACTAATGAAGATAAAATGCCAGTAGAATTAAGCAAAATTAGGATTGCTTTTAATGAACTTCTGATCTCCATTATAGACCCTGAAAAAGCAGATTTGCTTGATCAGAACAACTATAGAGCAAGTGACGATGACTTTTAAGAAAGGCAGATCAGGAAATCCTCAAGGTCGTCCTCGCGGTGTTAAAGATAGAAGAGTTTTGTTTGCCGAAATGCTAGATAACCATAAAGATACGTTGTTTAATAAAGCATTAGAATTGGCACTAGCTGGCAATGAGCAAATGCTTAAGCTATTGCTTGATAGGATATTACCGGCAAAACCTAGGGATAACCCATTGCCTGAAATCGAAGGATTAGATGGTAATATAGTAAAACAATGCAATAAAGTGATGTCATTGATTGCTATGGGCACTATTACTCCAGATGAAGGAAATAGCTTGCTTTTTGCTCTGACAACGAAAATGAGACTTGTAGAGTTGAATGATCTCTTTGATAAATTAGAAGAACTTAAGAAGATGATAAAAAGGAATTCATAACATTAGTAATGAATCATTTAAATGTTTTTATTGGCGGAAATAATTCTCCAACTTCTACTTTTAAGGTTTTAGCGATGCGTATGAGATTAAGAGCGGCAATATTCCTTTCGCCTCGCTCGATACCTCCCATATAGCTTCTATCTATTTCTACTTCTGCAGCAAATCCTTCCTGAGTAAATCCTTGCTGTTTACGAATTGTACGAATTTGTTTGCCTAGTTTGACTAGATTTAGATCTTTTGCTTGCATATAATAAGCATATTTGTGTTATACTTATATATCCACGGGCTATGAGTATCATTTATTGAGAGATATATAATGAAACTAAAAACATTTTTGGTTTTATTTGTGATATTATTTCCAGTCAGTATTTTCTCTAGTACAACATATATAATTGATGCTGTGACAAATGATGATAAAGTTGTTATTGATGGAAATGTTTATGAAGCTGAAACGATATTACCAATAAGTGTTAATGCAGGTGACGAGGTCATTTTTGTTAATGGTTATAAAGATGCTTGTGCCACTATTGAGATAGTGGATTTAACAGCAAATGAAAGTTTTATGGCTTTTTGTGATTAAGGATTAATAAATTAGATTTTACAATTGGCACAAAGAACAAAATGAAACATAGTTTAATTATTATATTTTCATCATTACTGTTTTTAAGCTTATGTCAAATTGAATTTAATACAATTGCACTAGCCAAGGAAAATATTTGTAATTCAATAGAAACTTGTTTACCGCTTGCTAAAAAGGGAAATGTTAAAGCACAATATTATCTTAGTGGATATTATGATATGGGATTTGACGATAAAGGTAATAAAGTAAATGTAAATATAGAAAAAGCTATATATTGGTGTAAAAAAGCTGCTGAAAAAGGCAATGTTGATGCTCAGTATGATTTATCCGTATTTTATGAACGCATAAACGATGAAGCGAGTGATTTTTGGTGGTGCAGAAAAGCGGCGAGGAATAGGTGTGCTATGGCTCAGTCCATTTTGGCAGATAAGTATCGAGATGGTAAAGGGACGATACAAGACTATTCAAAAGCTCTATATTGGCGTCTTAGAGCAATTAATTCGGAAAAAGCAGCAAGTATCAGGACAAATTATGATGAGATGTTAGTCGCACGCATGTATAGAATGGGAGAAGGTACTCCACAAAATTATACAAAAGCTTTTTATTGGTACCAAAAAGCAGCTATGCACGGAGAACAAGTTGCCCAATTTTATGTCGGATTATCATATCTTTTAGGTTATGGAGTTGAAAAAAACCTATTAAAGGCTTTTGCTTGGGCTAATCTGTCTTTAACAACAGGAAAAGATGAAAATACAAAATACCTTCAATCAAAGTTATTAACTGTTAGAGAAAGAAAAGATGCCCAAATTTTTATTGATATCATCTATAAACATATGACTGTTGAACAACGTAGTGAAGCACAAAAATTATCAGAGTTATATTGGAATAAAACACAAGAATACATAAAAACTTTAAAACCTATAACCAATTATTGCGGCGTCAGTCAATAAATAAGGATACGCTAATTATTGCTAATCCTAATAGTTTTCGTTTAGTACACCCTTTCATTTCAATTGACAATTACCTTTCATAGAATCATTTTAATTTAGTGCTAGTAACACTTTGCAAAGCGGAGTTCACTACGCCCGATAGCCGTAGTTTTTTATGTCTATCGATCTACGTTAGGTGTTCGCTAGAATAAAACACCGTTCGTTCTATTATTGCTTGCTTTTGATATAATATATACAACCTCAATTCAATATGGGCAAAGCCATTTTTGTTTGCGATTTATCGAATTTTAGTAACGGTTTTCTTGGTTTCCGGCAGTCCGAAACGTTTTATTTACTCTATAGCATGAGTAAAAGTGGAAGTCAGACCTTTAATCTGAAAAATCTTTGTTGTTTAATAAAATATTAGCAATTTTAAATGACTTTGAATAATAAAACATTTCTTTTCCATCAAGCGGTTTATGAATATTTGGTGGATCAACATAAGTTCTTGTTAGGCTTAATTTATTTGACTATAATCTAACTATTAATGCAATTCTGTAGGAAAGTTATTTGGAAATTATCGTGCTATAACATTAAATTTTCTTAAAAATACAGGAGAAATTAATGCCTAAAAAACAAATCCAGAAAACAAAGGATTCTCGCGTAATAGTGCGAGTATGGGAGGCTGATACTGAGTGGGGTGAAGTTGGTCATGTAAGCCTAGAAACTTGCGAGATCTATGCTAGTTTTTGGCCACAAGTGGATCCACATAAAGGTAATCCTGGGTTTTTTGAGCAACGTAGAGGTGTTGCGGGTTTCAACATGCCTCATTATATAGGAGATTTATTTCTTGAAAGTATTAGGCGAGGTAAATACCGTGATTTTAATTTTACCGCACAATATTTTCAGCCTATGGTGAATTCATTACAGCAGAGTTTACCGCCACCTAATAAGTCTCTATCAAACAGAGATCTTGACCAAATCATGGAACCTATAATACAAAAAGCCCTAATAGAATTCAGCAAAAAAGGAGAATTAGGAAGCGCCCAAAAGGAAATAAGGTATCCTAAACATATTTACGAATTTTATAGTTTGGATGTAGAAGCTATTAATAATGCGTTTAGAGAATTCAGAGAGTCAAATTGTAATTGGGCTATATGGGGAAGTTCTTTTTTTAGGAGTGCTAATACACGAAATTGCAGTGGTTTAGTGGCTTTTTTACTTTATCGTGGTGGTATAAGTAACCTTTTGAATAACAACGCTATGTTAGTAAGAAAAGTAGGTATGGGTATTGGAGGAATAGCAAGTTTTGCTATTAGTTTACCTGACAGCTTGGGTGCTAAAAATCTCCCAGCATATACTGACAAGATATTATTATTAATAGTAGGTGTTTTATTAGGAGCAGCTGTTGGAGGCTGTGGGGGAGGATTGATAGATGGTTATAAAGACGGACTTGAAGTTGGAACAGTAGCCGAAGCCGCTAAAATCGGATACAGCCCACTAAATTATATTCTGTCATTTCTCGTTGGAACAGGAATTGGTGGCACAGCTAGTTTTTTTGGGTATGACAATGTTACTCATACGTTGATAACACTTCCGGGACATTTAGCAAATTTATGTAAGGACGCCAAAAAAAGGGAAGAAAGAATTTACGATTTAATCTCGTGCAACCAAAGAGCATCCGACCCTCCATGTAATACTAATTCTTTTTCATAGATAGAACTTCTAAGAAGTTTTGACTAATTGAGACTAAAGGTGGTATGCATTTAAAACAGATTAGGAACACAAAATTATTTTGATGCTTATATTACGCAGATGTGGCGTTTACTGAACGTGAATTTATTACATGAACTATTGTTAAAAAGTTTTATCAGGAAATAAATTAGATACTAGGTTCCATCTGTGGAGATGCTAACTCTAACTTCAATTCACTTATATCGAAATTGAGGTTATATGTTATAAACCTACCTGTAGAAAAAACTTATGACTTATATAAAAAAGATTCGTTTTCGGTACAGTCCTTCATTAACTTTTACTAATTACATGTATGCTTACGAGTTGGATGGCGATGCTTCTAACAATGGAGACAACACATATTCTGTGACATTACAAAATCAATATGGTCATGAGTATAATGGTGAAGCAATCAAGAATGAGGATGGTACTCTAGACGTATCCGTTCAAGATTATAATGATGAAAGTTATAGCGGTACTGCTACTTCTAATAATGATAATACTTACGATTTAGACCTCGAAAATGATTCCTCAGGAGGAGAAGCAACAGGAACCTTGGAGATAGATAATTAATCATTTACTCAATATATAGTGCTTATGCGAAACTATAAAGTGATATTTTTTAGTATAACGCTAGTACTACTACTGATATCTATTACAACCTTTGCTTATCGTGGCTGTTGCTCATAGCATCAAGGAGTAGCTTATTGTGACAAAAACACTGGACGGTTCGTCTGTCGAGATGGTACATATTCGCCTACTTGCACATGTGAAATAAATAACAAACAGGACATAGACCAGGATATATGGGACAATACTAAAAATAAGCGTTTACTAAAATTCAAAAACAATATTTAAAGTAACTCAAACTACAAATCAACAAAAATATTCCGTCTCATAAACTGGTAATTTTAAAGCTTGTAAAAGGGTAAATTCATCTAATTTAGTAACTGAAAGTAACATATAGGTAGCTTTTATAATATCGGCCACTTGCTTAATTTCTTACAAACCCCGCTATTATTGGTACCAAGGAGTGGAGTCGAACCACCGACCTACTGATTACCAACACTATTCGATTAAAGTGACAAAGTTCGCTGATAGCTTTCTTCGTCACTTTCATTTTCAGCTGCCTCTTGTTCCGATTCATATGAATTATGTTCATTTGATAAATCTTTTAATAAATCTTCTCTTAATGCTTGTTGTAGAGATTGATCCGCTTTACTCAATTCTAGTGCATAATTTGTTTGTATTTCTTCTCGTGCTAAGTTCGAAGGCATTACCTCTGTTACTACTACTTCATCAGCAGAACAAGGTGTAGCAGACGTGCTAGATGCAGTAACAGGAATGCCAGACGTGCTAGGTACAGTAATAGGAACACCCACAGACACAACTGTTATCCTTCTATTAAAATTTTTGACTATTCGGTCTGCAATGTCATCCGATTGTTGATCAAGCACACTAATAGCTTGAATGATCGCTTTCTGATTAAAAATCCAATAAACATTTGATTTTTGTGCAAGGTCTCCGATTTCATTACTCACAAGTTCTCTAATCAACCTTTGGTCATCACCTAGATAGGAATCATAATCAACTTTCCTGCTCTTAAGTTTATCAACCAATCCATTTGTTGGTCTGTGAATAAATTTTACAAACTCTTTACTTGCTTTGGTTAATAAACTGTATTTACTTACACCAAGTAAATTTGCTGCTAATGGATATTTCTTTTTAAATTTGTCTATACGGTTAATATGCCTTTGAATAGCAAAACCAGTTAGTCCTAACATAGATGGACCTAGTAAGCCTAGCACAGGACCCAAAATCCTCCAAATCTTTCCCGGTAAAGATTCTTCATCTGAATTCTCCAAACCTAAACTACTAATTGTATTCGAATCTATATTGCTTTTTGTTGTAGAACTATCTTGTGTTATTCTACTGGACGTTGGACTGCTTACTGGATTACTACTGCTTGCAATAGTACTAGAAGATTTTTTGCTTAAGTCACTAATAATCGATGAAGAGTCTAACTTGCTCATAATGGATTTTGTACTGGAAGGAGAACTACCCTCAACTTCACTAAGACTTAAGCTATTAGACTGAGGATTACTTGATAATGATGAGATTTCTTGAGTGCTAATAGAACTAGATTGCTCTGATGAACTTAGTGCACTTTTCATGCTTGAAATAGGTTTGGAAGAACTAGAAGTTTCAAATGTATTACTCATAGAAGTATAACTTCCGCTAGTTTTGATACTGCTTATTAAAGAAGATTTTGATTGAGAGGTTATTTGAGATGATAAACTTCTCTCTACAAAAGAGGTAGATTGTTCTGAAGAATAAGATGAGACTTCTATATCTGAAGTTACAATAGAAGTGGGTTCGGGTGAACTCGATGTAGGACTATAGTTACTAACTTCACTAGAGGATTCAGAGATTTGCTGATTACTACTACTAGCAAAAGTCTCATTTATCCCAAATATCTGTCCGTAAACCCCATATCCATATTCATTCTGACCTAAGCTTTCCCAAATTACCAAAAATTTATCATCTACTAGAGATGTTACGTAAGGGTACTTTTGCCTAGAAACGGTATATGTGTTTACAAAAAATTCCATTCCTGCCTTAGTTCCATTTTTATGAAACATCTGTCCAAATATATTGAAAGAGTTGTCCCAAACTACCACAAATTTTCCATCCGCTAAACTTGATACTAAAGGAAATAGTTGATAGCCAGCCGTCTGAGTATTTACTTGAAATTCATTTCCCTCTTTTATTCCGTCAGCATCAAAAAATTGACCATAAATATCCCACACATATCCTCGTTCATTGTCACCGCTTTCCCAAATTACTACAAATTTCCCATCTGATAGCGCTGCGACAGATGCACAATCCTGATAATGATAAGTGTAAGTATTTATTAGAAATTCCAATCCTGTCTCTGTTCCATTTCCATGAAACAACTGACCATATATACCATCCAAACTACCATCCTGATCATAACTCTCCCATATCACTAGGAATTTACCATTACTTAAGCCCGCAACAAAAGGACGTTCTTGATCACCACCGGTGTAAGTATTTACCCGAAATTCATTGCCTAATTTAGTTCCATTTCCATGAAACAACTGACCATATATACCATTTCCACTTCCATCTTGGCCCAAACTCTCCCATACCACCATAAAGTTTCCGTTTGTTGCTACAACAGAGGGATACCTTTGATCAGAAATAGTGCATGTATTGACTTTAAATTCCATTCCCACCTTAGTTCCATTCGGATAAAATATCTGTCCATAGATACCTAACATATCATCATCTTGAGCATCACTTGCCCACACTACTACAAACCTTTCATCTAATTTCGATATGAAAGGATATATTTGAGCATCAGACGTATATGTGTTTATTAAAAATTTATCACCAACATGAGAACCATTTATTTGAAAGAATTGACCATAAATATCATATCCAGAGCCGTACTGTGTCCAATCGGTCCAGATAGCCACAAAACTATTATCAGCCAAACCTAAAGTAGAATAATATTCCAACCTCCAATCGACGGTACCACCATAAACAGCTCGAAAGTCATCACCAAATGTTTTTACCGTTAATTCATCACCAATTGAAGTACCATTCGCTTGAAAAAACTTACCATAAATTCCTCCTCCATAACTCAAATGATCGCTTTGCCAAACTACAATAAAATTTCCATTTGGTAAACCCGATACTGAAGGATGCCATTGGTTGTCAAGCGTGTATATATTTACTGAAAACTCATCACCTAAAAGCGTACCATTTGCAAAAAATAATTGGCCGTATGCACCATAGTTTCCAACACCAGATTTGTTACTATTTTCCCATACTGCCATAAGTGTTCCATCTGATAAGCTCGATACTGAAGGACCATCTTGACCAGCTTGTATTGAACTTGCATATCCAGCCTTTATTATAAATTCTTCACCTGAACGAGTACCGTTTGCCTGAAATAGTTGGCCACAAATACTCCAACCACCAAAATCATAACGATCACTATTCCACACCACAACAAATTCTCCAGTAGTTAATCTAGTAATTGACGGTAATCCTTGAGAATATATCGTATATGTGTTAACTTGAAATTCATTATCTATTTTTGTTCCATTTCCATGAAACAATTGTCCATATACACCATTCCAACTACCATCTTGATCGCTACTTTCCCATGTCACTATGAATTTGCCATTACTTAACCCTGCTATAGAAGGAGAATCTTGATCATCTACCGTATATGTATTTATCCGAAACCTACTCTCTAATGGAGTACAATCCGAAGCGTAATGCTGACCATAAACATCATTTCCAAGATCACTTCCTTGATAGGAATGCCATACTATTACAAAGTCACCCGTTGATAAGGCAGCAACGGCAGGTCTATAACCAGAGTCTACTACAAACTCGTCACCTAATGGGTTACCATCTGAGGTATAGCACTGACCAGAAATCTTGTTATTATAACCTTTTTCCCACACTATCACATATCCTCCTATGCCTAATCCGGTAATAGCAGGATTTTCTTGTGAACCAACCGTATAGGTATTCACCTGAAATTCATTGCCTAATTTAGTTCCATTTAGCACGTATAGCTGCCCATAAATACCGTATCCATCACCATCTTGATGACGACTTACCCACGTTACCACAAACTTTGCATCTTCTAAGGCTGCAACCGAGGGCGAACCCCATCTAAAAGGAGGAGTTTGTACTCCATGGCCGTTTGTATACATATTAATTTGGAATTCAGAACCAATTCTATTAGGTATGTTTATGGAACTACGCTTAGCTTTTTGTGGCATAAAAGCGACATGTTCATGAGAATCTTTAACTGCAGCTAAAGGTGATTCTTTAAAATCGGGATATTCAGAATAAGCTTCCATTCCTTCAGCTACTTCTGATACAGCAAGTTTAGTCTCTTGATCATCAAAGTCCGGTTTCGTATTTTTCAACCATGAAGAAATCAAATTAAACGACCCAGTAGCCTTCAAAGCCAGAAACCCACCAGTCGTTATGGCAAAAACTAGGCCAGCTTTTGTTAACGTTTTCCAATTGTAACCTGAAAACTTAGGTTCTTCAGCAGATCCAATATCCGTTTTTGAAAGCTCGGATTTTTTAACAGGTTTAGAATCAAACTTTGACAAGATACTTGACACAGATGATTGAAACATATCCCTCTCCTTTCTTGTTAAGATTTGTAAATATTACTCTTTTATTATTCACGTATCAAACCTTTCAAAGGTAGCATATAGGTAGCTTTCGCAATATAGGTCGCTTGTTTAATTCCTTACAAGCCTTGCTAGGACTGGTGCCGAGGAGTGGAGTCGAACCACCGACCTACTGATTACGAATCAGTTGCTCTACCAACTGAGCTACCCCGGCGTATTCTCTGTGGAATTTAAAGTATAAAAGAGCAAATACGGTATTGCAAACGATTTGCAGGTGCCTTATAACTTGGTTCGCATTAAATTTTTGGAGAAGCACTATGCATACTATTTATCGGAAGGGCTTTACTTTAATCGAGTTATTAATCGCAATTGCCATCATCGGCATACTTACTACCATCGCCCTCCCCTCGTACCAAAGATATACCAGACGAGCGCATTATACTGAAATCGTGCAAGCTGCAGCACCTTATAAACTTGGCATTGATGAATGTTATCAAGTTATGGGAGAACTCGATCAATGTAAAGCCGGAAAAAATGGAGTACCGGATAATATTGAAACTGGCCAGGGTGTTGGATTAGTGAACAGTATTACTGTTGTAGACGGTAGTAAAATAATCGTAACCCCTAAAGCCTTATACGGAATTAAACCGAAGGATACCTATGAATTAATTCCACAGGAAATTAATGAACAATTGACGTGGAAATCAAGTGGCGGGGGAGTAAAGAAAGGGTATGCAAATTAATAGTCTTGCAAATTATCTAATTAAAAACGGAATATTGAATGAATCAGAAGCACGTCAATTACAAATCGAAGCACGACAAAATAATTTATCATTAATTAGTTATCTGATTAAAAATAAATTATTAGACTATAAAATAATTGCTAAATATACTGCAAAATATTTTGGTTTACCTTTAGCAGATTTACATGATGATGATATTAAAAACTTACCGCTTTCACTGATTGATAAAAAATTAATTGAAAAATATCAGATTTTGCCGATTTCGCAACAAGATAATCAGCTATACATTGCAGTAACAGATCCAACTCAAACACAAGCGATAAACGAAATTAAATTTTACACTAATTTCAATATAAAACTAAAAATTGCCGAATATGACAAATTAATCAATGTAATTAATAATATATTATATGCTAAACGTTATGACGATTTTAATTCCGGAGATGCACGTATAATTAAATTAGTTGATAAAATTCTTAATGAGGCTATTGATAAAGGAGCTTCAGACATTCATTTCGAACCCTATCAAAATAACTATCGAATTAGGTTTCGAATTGATGGTATGTTACATGAAATCACTAAACCAGATTTATCTCTAGCAGGCCGTTTAAGTGCACGATTAAAAATCATGTCTGGACTTAACATCTCAGAACGTCGTTTACCACAAGATGGGCGCTTCAATTTCGGCGAACGGGACTGTCGGATTAATATTTGTCCCACATCATGTGGTGAAAAAATCGTAGTAAGAATTTTAAATCCTGACAATCTACTTTTACAAATCGATGATTTAGGACTTGAAAAACAACAACAAGGATTATTTTTAAATGCTATTAAACGGCCACAAGGAATGATTCTAGTTACCGGGCCAACTGGAAGCGGCAAAACTGTCTCCTTATATGCCGCCCTAAATTACCTCAACTCCATTGACAAAAATATTTCGACAATCGAAGACCCAATAGAAATCGGTTTACACGGCATTAATCAAGTAAATATAAACCCTAAAATCGGCTTAAGTTTTGCGGCTGTCTTACGAGCATTCTTAAGACAAGACCCGGATATAATTATGGTTGGGGAGATACGCGATTTAGAAACTGCAGAGATCGCAATTAAAGCAGCACAAACTGGTCATTTAGTTCTGTCGACACTACACACTAATTCTGCAGCAGAAAGTATTATTAGACTATTAAACATAGGTATCGCAGGATTTAACATTAACAGCTCATTAACACTGGTTATTGCACAACGTTTAATTAGAAAGCTTTGCCCTCATTGTAAACAACAACAAAAAATCTCTTATCAGATTCTACTCGAACAAGGTTTTACAAAAAGAGAGATAGATAATTTAACTATTTATTCAACACATGGTTGCAAACATTGTAATAAAGGATATCGAGGTAGAACCGGGATTTTTGAGTTTTTACCGATTACCGAAAAAACTGGTCAAGCTATAATACAACATAAAAATGCCATAGAAATACACAATCAAGCCTGCCAACAAGGAATGATGACTCTATGCGAATCAGCCTTAAACAAAGTTCGACAAGGAATAACAAGTTTAGAAGAAATTAATCGAGTCATATGAACCAGAAAACCTATTCATGGTATGGCATAGATCAATACGGTATGCGCATTAGTGGCATAATTTACGCTGAAAATATCGATGATGTAAAAAACAAACTAATAAAACGGTGCATCTCACCATTGAGAATACAAAAGAGGAATTCACCAATATTAACCCTCCTTCGCCGAGGTTATGAAGGGCATCCTTTTCGCATTCATCTACGGTTAAACTCAAGGTTTTCTGTGAAAAAGTATAGAAAAATTTCTTCTAAACATATTGCCGATTTCAGCCGTCAACTGGCTACATTAATAAATTCCAACATTTCGTTATTCACCTCTCTTAATATTATGCAACAAAATTGCAGACATCCCAATTTACGAATACTGATAAAAAATATTAAACATAATATTGAGGAAGGTACAGCATTAAGTCATGCTTTAAAAAATCAGGCTTGTTTTGGTAATTTATTTCATAACTTAGTCTTCATCGGTGAACAATCGGGGACTCTAGACATTATGTTAAACCACATTGCAAACCACCATGAAAAAATCGAAGCACAAAAACGAAAAATAAAAAAAGCTCTACTTTATCCAAGCGTAATATTTTTAATAGCAATAATTGTAAGTGTTGTCCTATTAATACTTATAATACCACAATTTGTAGAATTATTCCATAATTTTGGAGCAGAGCTACCAATTTATACACAGTTTATAATCAAACTATCAACAATTATTAGAAGTAAAGGTTTGTTTATTTTGTTAGTAATCATCGCCTTGATATTTACTTATAAAATGATTAAAAGACATTGCAAAATGTTTGCCATATTCAGCGACAAAATTATTTTAAAAATCCCAATTATTGGTACAGTATTAAAAAAATCTATCATCGCTCGTTTTTGCCGAACTCTTGCAATTACGTTTAATGCTGGCATACCTTTAAGCGAAGCGTTACAGATAATTGCCGAAACCTGTGACAATCAAATTTTCCAACAGACTATATTCAATATTCGTCAACAAATATTCGCTGGACAAAATATTATTTCGGCTATGGAAGACAATACATTGTTCCCTAACAGAGCCGTACAAATGATAACCATTGGTGAACAATCTGGTACACTAGATAAAATGCTAGTAAAAATTGCTGAATATTACGATGTAGAAGTAAATTATTTAGTAGATAATTTAAATAACTTGCTAGAACCATTGATCATGGTTATTCTAGGCATATTGATTGGAGGCTTAATCATCGGCATGTATTTACCGATATTTAAATTAGGAACAATAATATGATTGTTATTAATCTTCTGCAAACTAATACCGTTTTATTCCTAATTTTGGTTGGTTTTCTCGGTCTCGAGATTGGTAGTTTTCTAAATGTTGTCATTTACCGTCTTCCTATCATGTTAAAAAAGCAATGGCAATACGAATCTGCCGAAATACTTAAACAGCCATTGCCACCAAAAAAAGAAACATATAATCTCGCTGTACCACGTTCTCGCTGCCCGCATTGCAATCACTCTATAAAAGGCATACATAATATCCCACTAATCAGCTTCATTCTTTTAAGAGGAAAATGTTCCTATTGTGGTAACAAAATTTCTTTCCGTTATCCATTTGTTGAATTAATTTGTTGCTTTTTATCCATCTTTATAGCCTTTAATTTCGGTGTGACTATAAAAACCGCAGTTTTATTACCCTTAACATGGACATTGATTGCCCTAGTTTTTATAGATTTTGAACACCTACTTCTACCAGATATTATCACCCTACCATTCCTATGGCTGGGATTATTGCTAAGTCTTTTTGGCGTGTTTTGTAATTCATCCGAAGCTATTATTGGAGCAGCATCCGGTTATTTAATATTATGGCTAAGTGCACAAGCTTTCAGATTAATCCGTGGCAAGGAAGGTATGGGAAGAGGAGATTTTAAATTATTAGCCATGTTCGGAGCATGGCTAGGTTGGCAAACGTTACCGTTTATAATCTTCTTCTCCTCATTACTAGGCGCTGTAATTGGATTTGTATTAATACTTCTTAAAAAACATACTCTACAAAAACCTATACCATTCGGCCCATATATCGCTATTGCTGGTTATATCGCCATCATATGGGGTCACAATATCTTTAACTGGTACCTACAGCATATAATTGGAAGATAAAGTGCTAAAAATTGGTTTAACAGGCGGAATTGGTAGCGGTAAATCCACTGTTGCCAAGTACTTTGCAGAATTTAGTATTACAATTATTGATGCAGATAAAATAGCTCGAGAATTAGTAGCTGCTGGAACACCCACTTTAACAAAAATTGTTAAGCATTTTGGCAATAAAGTTTTAACTGACTGTGGAACACTCGATCATACATATTTACGCAAACTAATATTTAGTAATTCTAAGCAAAAACAATGGCTTGAAAATCTACTGCACCCCCTTATTTATCAAGAAATTGAAAATCAACTACAACAAGCCAAATCGCCATATTGTATATTAGTAATTCCATTATTACTTGAAACACATCAGGAAAAATTAGTCGATCGTATATTAGTTGTTGATACTCCTCAACAACAACAAATCTACCGAACCATGAAAAAAAACAAAATGTCGGAAAAAGAAGTCAAAGCCATAATAGCTGCTCAGGTAAACCGTGAACAACGTTTGGCAGGTGCAGACGATGTTATTTACAACAACAATTCATTAACCAAATTAAAACAACAAGTACAGCAACTGCATCAACAGTATTTAATCTTAAGTAGGAAATAGGCATGCCTGTTTCCTACGTCTTGAAACTCTTTGCGAAATGACATCAAAATAATGCTAATTGCTGTCTTTATGTAGTCAACTTAAGGATTTAATCTGTCATTCTGGACATGGATTGGATAGAATGCGTCTTTTTCGTCATTCTGGCCAGGGATTGGCCAGAATCCAGGAACAAGGATGTTTATTACACCGCACTGCGAGCATGGATCCCGCGGTCAAGCCGCGGAATGACGAGGAAGGTTGCGGTATGATAAAACAGGCTTGGTTACCTTTATGTCATCGTAAGGAGATTCCAAAAATTAGCACCTTAATGTATAATAAAGTCTATGAAGGCAGAAGCCATTGTTTATGAACAACCATTAAACGAATACATTCGCTTTTGCCTACGCTTAGAATACTTATTTACCCAAGCCAAATATTACCTCGATAAACAATCACATTGGGATATTCGCTCTGCGCTAGCAATAATGATTGAAATCCTTGATACTATTGACAGACCAGATATAAAAAGCAAATTAACCAATGGACTACAATTACATTTGTCTGCGCTAACTCAATTACAAAACTCATCCAAAATAAACAAAGAAAAACTACAAAACATCTTACAACAACTAAATCAATCAATAAACACATTACATAACACACAAGGCAAATTGGGACAGCCTCTGCGTGATAACGAATTCCTGGTAACAATTCGACAACGTATGAACATACCTGGAGGTACAAGCAATTTTGCTATACCAGCTTATCACCTGTGGTCACAACAACCATTAGAAAAGCAACAAACAATTTTACAAACATGGTTTAATACATTTGATCAATTGCAAACTATTACCAATCTTCTACTGCGACTAACTCGCGAAAGCGCCGATCCCACATTACAAACTGCCTATCACGGTTTCTATCAGGAAACTTTAGCAACAAATATTCGCTATCAAATGATTCAAATAACTCTTCCCAAGAAGACAAATATTTACCCAGAAATAAGTGTTGGACGGCATCGTTTATCGATATACTTCTTTAATCTCAACATTGCCAGCCGAGATACACAAGTCAACGATAATATTAAATTCAAATTAGTCCGCTGTAAAATTTAAATATGTACTCCAAAAATGTCTATTCCATCGTAGAATTACTATCAGGGGAAATACCAGTTGCAACTAAAATTACTACTCGAGGCTGGGTGCGAACTCGACGTGACTCTAAAGCGGGATTTTCTTTCATCATTCTACATGACGGTTCATGTTTTCAGTCATTGCAAATAATTATTCCGAATAGCTTACAAAACTACCAAACTGAAATATTACATTTAACAAGTGGCTGTTCAATTATTGTCCATGGGGAACTAGTAGAATCTCCAGCTAAAGGTCAAGCATATGAAGTCAATGCACTAAAGATTGAGGTTATCGGTGGCGTAAATGACCCTGACACTTACCCAATTTCTGCCAAGCATCATACTTTAGAATACTTGCGAGAATACGCACATTTACGCCCTCGTACCAATACAATAGGTGCGATAACAAGGGTGCAGCACCATGTTGCACAAGCTATTCATCGATTTTTTCATGAACGTGGTTTCTTCTGGATTCACACTCCCATTATTACTACTAATGACTGTGAAGGAGCTAGCGAACTATTTAGAGTTAGCACTCTAGATCTATTAAACTTACCGCATAAATCGAATAATAGTATTGATTTTGAACAAGACTTCTTTGGATACGAAACTTATTTAACCGTCTCTGGACAATTAAACGCTGAAGCTTATTGCGAAGCAATGTCTAAAGTATATACCTTTGGTCCGACATTTCGTGCCGAGCCTTCCAATACGAGTCGTCATCTAGCAGAATTCTGGATGGTCGAACCCGAAGTTGCATTTGCAGATCTCCAAGATTCAGCTAAACTCGCTGAAGATTTACTAAAATATACTTTCAAAGCTGTGCTGAATGAATGTCAAGACGATATGAACTTTTTCGCTCAAAGAATCGACAAGAATTGTATCAGTCGACTTGAAAACATTATTAATAGCGAGTTCGCTCGAGTAGAATACAGTGAAGCAATTGACAAATTACAAAAAGCCAATAAAAAATTTGAATTTCCGGTCAAATGGGGACTTGATCTCCAATCAGAACATGAGCGTTATTTAACCGAAGAACTATTCAACCGTCCAGTTGCAGTAATAAATTATCCCAAAAATACCAAAGCTTTTTACATGCGATTAAATGATGATAATAAAACTGTTGCAGCAATGGATATTCTAGCACCAGGAATCGGCGAAATCATCGGAGGTAGTCAACGCGAAGAACGATTAGATATATTAGATAAGCGTATGGATGAGCTAAAAATAGATAAACAGCCCTATTGGTGGTACCGTGATTTACGTCGTTATGGAACGGTTCCGCATGCAGGTTTTGGTTTAGGTTTTGAACGCTTTGTCGGATACATTACCGGAATGACAAATATTCGCGATATTATTCCTTTCCCACGTACACCAAAACATGCGGAGTTTTAACTATTATAAAAAAAGCATAAGGAAAGGCACGCCTTTCCTTACTTTCACTAATTAATTAAATAAGTAAGATAACATAATAGTAAACTTGCTTCTTTGCGGCTTGACTTTGGTCTTTAAGTTGACTGTTGCAAGATCAGCTTTCAAAGAAACGTCATGATTAAATGAGGAATAGAAGGTATAAGTATACTGAGTTCGTAATGATACATGATCACGAAGACCTACCTCCATACCTATTCCTGGCATAAGGCCTAATTGCCACTTGTTAAATTCATTAGTAATTAGCTTATAGCTCAGTGAATCCCACCCCTTAGCTTGTGCTTCACTTTTTACATTGAACCTGGCATAATCCAAGCCGAAAAGAACATAAAGCATTGTTCTCGGTGAAACCAAGTATCCAGCTCGTGCATCACCACCAAAAGAGTAAGGATTCTTCACCTCGGTACTCATAGTCAGATCATCCCAAGGACCTATTACATAGTAATCGTGTGAACCTTTCATTTTAAGGCTGAGATAATTTGCAAATAGTTCTCCGCCCAAATAATATGATGATCGAAATGTCTTACCATACCCAGCAAAGATATTCGCATTAAAACCATATCCTCCACTTTTAAAATCATGAGTACTATACAAATAGACAGAAGTGTAATGACATTGTTTATAAGCACTTTCTACATCTGATAAACCTTGAACGACACCACCTCCGACACCTATATAAGCGCCGTTGAAATACGGTTTAGCAGAAGATGGTGCAACATAAACGCCACTTGCTAATGATGATGTAGCTACACCAAAAGAAAAAACAACAGCTATACAAGCTAATAAGATTTTTTTGTTCATAATAAACTCCTTTTAATATATTGAAATTAAATCTTTCTCATTGACGTCTTTGTTGAGAAAAATCTTCCTTTTCTAAAAACGATTATATTATACCACAAATGCTTACTGAATCCCACATAAAAAACTTACAAAGCAGTAAATAGCTAATTATGAACTTTCAACATCAAATTCATCCCAATCTTCTCTACCGAAAGATTCACGTAAAATAAATGATAAAATAACACCAATCACTATACTAACAGGTAATATTAAAAGCGCATGTTGATAATTAGCAGCTGAATAAACGCGAACTCCCTCGTGTATTCGCCCGATCCAACTTATATCCAATAATTTACCAATAAGAGGTTGAAAAACCAAGGCTCCGGTCATAATTAATAAATTAGTAAATGCAACAGCAGTTGCAGCTACATGAGTCGGATTATTCTCTTTGCTGATTGCAAAACAAACAATCTGTACACTTGAAAAAATACCAAAGAAAAAAAGTAATATATCTAAGAATTCAATTGATATATTTATCGGCTTAAAAATAATAATAGTAATTATAATTGCTGAAACACTACCACCAATTATAAGTGGTAATTTACGGGTTTTGTTTTTATCAGATAACCAACCATTAATTGGAGCACCGACTAGCCAACCGGCAAAAACCATTGAACAAGCAAAAGCTGCTACACCTGGAGAAAGCTTATAAACATTTCGAAGGAACGGGATCCCCCATAATTCTGCAAAAACCGACAATGATAAAAAAAATGCACAACCGATAATACCAGAAAACCACATTTGGGGATTTTTTATAATTTGTCCCAATCCGATGAAAGTTTCTCTAAAACTAATTTTCCCACTGTGCGACTCTTTCCACTTTGGAGTATCACGAACTAATATCCAAATCATAGGTATAAGCACAACACCTACTCCGGTACTTATATACAACGCAGACTTCCACCCTATTTTATGTATTAACAACGTTAACTCCACATCACCCACCATAGCGCCTACCATGGCTAAGCTGACTGTAAAACCAGCAAATAACGCAAAATGATGTTTAGGCAACCATTCAGCTGCCAATTTCATTACTCCGACAAAGGCAAAAGCACTACCAAAACCGATAAGCAATCTTCCAAAACCTATTACGTAAATAGATTCCGAAATACCAAATAAGAAACTGCCTAAAGTACAGGCTGTAACAGCACATGTAAGAACAAGTCGAGCACCATATCTATCTATCAATATACCAACGACCACCTGCATTGGCGTATAAGCAAAATAATATATCGCGGCAACTAGACCTAGATTTGCTGCAGTAATATTAAATTCCCGCATCAATTCTGGGACCATTACACCTGGTTCAATACGCAATAAATACTCGTAACAATAAAACAGAGCACCTAACATACACACCAGCCAGCCTATTGAAACAGATTTTCCTCTAGTTGATATGTAGTCAATCTTCTGATTCATATATAAACTGTACTCTTTGCGTTAAACCACACAATAATTCATAAGATATGGTATCGGCGTATTTAGCAATGTATTCTACAGGTAAACCTTTACCCCACAGAACAACTTCATCACCACATTTCGCACCGGGATTATTACGCAAATCAACCGTTAACATATCCATAGAAACGCGACCCACTATTTGACACCGAATACCATTTACCAAAACTGGTGTACCAGTCTTAGCATGACGTGGATAACCATCACCATAACCGATGGCTACTACCCCCACAGGCATATCTTCCGGACATTCCCAGACACCACCATAACCTACACGATCTCCTTTAGCTAATTTTTTAACTGCGATTAATTCGGACTGCAAAGTCATAACCGGTCTTAGACTAATCTCTTTACCAGTTTTGTCAGCAAGGGGTGAGACTCCATATAACATAATTCCTGGACGTACCCAATCAGCACATGATTCTGACCAATTGATAATAGCTGCTGAATTAGCAATACTTTTCGGATTAGAGCAAAAACTAAATCGCTTAAAATAGTCTAATTGCTCACGAGTAGTAGATTTAAACAAATCATCGGCACTAGCAAGATGAGTCATAATATATATCGGCTGTTGTACTTGAGAAATTTTACTTAATCTATCATATGCATATTCTGCTTCTTGTTGCGAAAAACCTAAGCGATGCATACCGGTATCTATTTTCAACCAAACACTTACTGGCTTATTTAACTTAACCGTTTGTAAAATCTCAATCTGACTCTCATGATGCACAACGATATCTAGACCATATTTGCCAATAAGAGGTAATTCTGTAACGTCGCTAAATCCGCGTGTTAATACAATACGTTTGATTACCCCCGCTTTCCTCAACATTAAAGCTTCATTCAAGCAAGCAACACCAAAAGCATCTACATCAGTTAATGACTTTGCAATTTGTACTAAACCATGACCATAAGCATTACTTTTAACCATGGCCATTATTCTGCTTGATGAGGTTAATCTGCGAATTTGCCGATAATTATGCTGCAAAGCAATTAGATCAATATGTGCTTGTACGCTACTATTCACGATATATTGTCCGTCGAATAAAGCGAAGATGCGAAACTTTCAAATCTAGTATAGCAACCAAGAAATGTTAGCTTAATTTTACCTATAGGACCATTACGCTGTTTGGAAACAATAATCTCTGCTATGCCTTTATCCGGACTATCTTCATTATAAACTTCATCTCGATAAATAAACAAAATGACATCCGCATCTTGTTCAAGAGAACCAGATTCACGTAAATCAGACATTATTGGACGCTTATCGCCACGTTGTTCTAAACTACGATTTAACTGTGATGCCGCTAAAACAGGTACTTTTAATTCTTTAGCCAAGGCTTTTAAAGAACGAGATATTTCAGTAATTTCTGCAGTGCGATTTTCTTTAAAACCCGGTATGTGCATCAATTGTAAATAATCCACAACTATTAATCCTAGTTGTCCATGAGTTCTAGCTACACGCCTCGCACGAGCCCATAATTCAGCGGGATTCATAGCAGGTGTATCATCAATAAACATCGACGCTTCTGAGAGCATACTTACGGCCGAAGTTAAACGCGGCCAGTCCTCTGCATCTAACTTCCCGGTACGTACCTTATGTTGATCGATACGCCCATTAGATGACATAATTCGCATTGCTAAAGCCTCGCCTGGCATTTCCATACTAAATACCAAAACAGGTTTTTTACTCTTAATGGCTGCGTGTTCTGCAATATTCATCGCAAAACATGTTTTACCCATCGAAGGACGACTAGCAACAATAATTAAATCGCCTTCCTGAAAACCTGAAGTCATATCATCCAGATCTTTAAATCCAGAAGCTAATCCGGTAATTTCCTGATTCGAATGATACAACGTGTCAATACGCTGAGTAGCTGTAGCTAACAATACACTGATATCAACCGGTCCTATTCCACGTGCTTCTTGTTCTGCAATTTTAAATATCTTACTTTCGGCTTTATTTAAGATATCTTTACTACTACTTCCACGGGGATTAAACGCTGAATTCGCTATTTCATTAGTGACTTCTAACAATTGCCGTAATATCGAACGTTCTCGTACAATATCGCTATAAGCCTCAATATTGGCAACACTAGGTGTATTTTTAGCTAATTCAAATAAGTAAATTTCACCCCCAACATTCTCTAGTTCTTTAATATCTTTTAAAGTTTCAGCAATAGTAATGACATCAAAAGGCTGATTACGTTTGTTAAGAGCAATCATGGCTTGAAAAATTAATCTATGCTCAGTACGATAAAAATCAGTTTCACCAACGTGACCAACAATGCGATCCCATGCCCTATTATCTAGCATTAACCCACCTAATACACACTGCTCTGCCTCAATTGAATGAGGAGGAACTTTAAGTTCGTCTATTGTTTTATTTGCCATAATAAAAACTTATTTTTCAGCTACAACATTAATTCTTAAAAGAATATTAACATCGGTATGTAGATGTAAATTTATCTCAAATTCACCTAATTGATGGATAGGACCTTGGGGAAGAATGATTTCTTTTTTATCAACTTCCACTCCAAGTTCTCTAATAGCATTTATGATCTCACGTGTGCCAACAGAACCAAAAAGCTTTCCTTCTTCGCTAGCTCGCATTGGGATATTAATGGTTAATTTTCCTAAAGCCTCGGCACGTGATTTAGCAATTGCTAATGAATCCGCGGCTTTCTTTTCCAATTCAGCACGTTTCTCCTCAAATTTCGCAATATTATTCGGAGTTGCGGTTATTGCTAGTTTTTGCGGTAACAAATAATTACGAGCAAAGCCAGCCTTTACATTAACTTTTTCTCCGATATCACCTAAATTACGAATTTTTTCTAATAGAATAACTTCCATCACAAATTTCCCATCGATTACTAACCTGAATATGGCAACAAGGCTAAAAATCTTGCAAGTTTAATAGCTTTTACCAATTTGCGTTGATAATATTGTGGAGTACCAGTAATACGACTTGGTATAAGTCGACCTGTTTCCATAATATATATCTTTAAAAGATCTATATTTTTATAATCAATCTTAGCTATATCTTTAGGTGTTAAGCTTGGAAATTTTTTATAGCGGTAATAACGAGACATAATTTTCTCCTACTCTTCTTTCTCTCTTGAAAATTCTTCTGTGTATTCATCATATTCAAACTCTCCGTACCGCTCCATCTCTTTTGTTTCAGCCTTTTTTGGAGCAATCATTGGTGAAGGCTCAGTAATTGCTTTGTTGCGTCGCAAGACTAAATTACGAATTACTGCATCATTAAAACGAAAAGAGTTAATAAGTTCACCAAGAGTTTTATCATCACACTCAATATTCATCAAGACATAATGCGCTTTGTGTACTTTATCAATAGGATAAGCCAATTGACGTCGTCCCCAATCTTCAAGACGATGAACTTTTCCCTCACCTTTTTCAATCATTGCCTTATATCGTTCGACCATTGAAGGAACTTGTTCACTTTGATCTGGATGAACTAAAAAGACTATTTCATAATGTCGCATAAATACTCTCCACGGTTAAACAGCCTCCCAGAAAATTAGCCAGTGAGGCAAAGAGTTTAAATTATTATAGGATATATAAATTAAAATGCAAGAAACCGTCATGGAATGAATGAGCTTTACATCCTCATTCGATACAACAATTAATAGCTCTCTTTACCAAGTTGCCTAGTTTTCCTACAACACCGTTTTTTCTTTTATCATGCTTACTCAGAGCCATTTCATCTATATTCTTAATATCACCGGTATCGATTAGCTTCATATTGAGGCCCCAAAACAGAGAATACACATCGTAGGCTTTTTGGAAAAAATCATAAGCTTCCTGTTTTTTGTTTATTCCGAGTTGCTTGGTACCCACCTCCATCAATCGCATCGTGGTAGCTAATAAATGTTTTGAAATACACCAGACTTCACCTTCTGGTTCTTTTACCAATTTTTGTAATAATTCCTTTCTGACTTTACGCACCTCATTGACAAAATCACAATATTTATTCTTTCCAGTTTTAACTCCAGTAAAAATAAAATGTTCTTCAATAGAAACCAAATTCATAATTGCAAAAGTAAGATCTTGATCACAAGACAAATCCATCTTATCTTGTTTTTTCATTTGATCTGCTTTTGCCACAAGTTCATTAAAATTCTTTACTAATCCTTTCTTAATCATATGAATTTTACCTAGTTATAAAATAAAAAAAAGCACTCAAAATAAGTAATGGTGCAACCGGCATCACAACTTTCTGAAATGGGAAATATGCGCGTCCATTATTTCGTTTTTTTAGATAAAAATACCACATTCCAGCCATGAAGAAAAATATGCTACCCAAAACAATACCTAATAGCAACTTATCAATACCCCATAAAGTATTCAACGGATTTCCCATAACACCAAGTGGATAAAGAGGTACAACGATGATTAAATAATATGCTAATGAAACAATTACTTTGCGACCCCTAAAACGAATATTTTTCTTATCTAACCAATACATAGTCCATATTATAAGAGAAACAATAAGCCCTCCAATCCAAAGACCAGTAATAGTATCATCAATACCTAACCACTCTGTAAGTCCGATACCTGCACCAACTGCAACCGTACATAAAGGACAAACTGCCTTCGCGGTGTTAACAAATAATAAATTTAAAAATAAAACACTAATTAAACTAGAAAAAAAAATTTTCATATTATATTTTTTTTCTAAAAAACTTAATGATCTCTTGATCGCCAACTAAACATTTCGATCCAGTCCACAAAAAAGGTACCGATACATATTTTTCTTCGGGTAAGTGACAACGTTTCCGTATATTAACTAACTGATTAAGATTATCACGATTATGTGAGACCTCTTTTTCTTCAAATGATACTTTATCTCGAACATTGTAATCAGCCAAAAAAGCCTTTACATTCTCACAGTGAGAACATTGTGTGCTATAAAAATAGATAATCTGCGTCTTGTTTTGTGCTTTTTCTTCATTACCATTCCTCGGCAAGAAAAAAAATCCCAATACGACTAAGATAAGTAATATCAACAGAACAAAATAAATATTTTTTCCCATCCCAATTCCTCCTACCATCTATATTACACTATGCTTATTACATATATCAGCGAAGTATTGCTTACCACACGAAGCTCAAGGACACGGATGTCTGCAGAGCGAAGTATGGTGCCGAAGGCCGGACTCGAACCGGCACAGCTTTCGCCACTACCCCCTCAAGATAGCGTGTCTACCAGTTCCACCACTTCGGCTCTTAATCATTAAACAAAAGCAAATCACTTGTTAACGGGGCCTGTTTTAGTAGTATCTCGCGGTACCGGCAAAGTTTGTTGTTTAGTCGAACTCGGTAATTGAAACTGCTTTGCATTTCTAGCTTCTTGTGCGGTTAAATAACCCAAAGTTAAACTAGTAATAAAAAATATCGTTGCTAGTATAGCTGTTACCTTTACCAAAAAAGGTAAAGAACCTGCGCTACCAAACATAGTCTGCGATGCGCCACTGCCAAAAGCTGCTCCCATATCGGCACCTTTACCATGTTGTAACAGCACAAGAGCAACTAAACAAACTGCTGCTAAAACATGAACAATAAGCACTATTTGTTGCATAATCTACCTATTTCCAAAAAATTATCTGCTTTCAATGATGCACCACCAATCAAACCACCATCAATATCAGGCATTGAAAACAATGCTTTTGCATTATCTGGTTTAACACTGCCACCATATAGAATTCTTATCTGCCGTGCAACATTACCATCTACTTTTGCGATCAGTTCTCTAATATATTGATGCACTTCCTGCGCTTGCCCCGGAGTTGCAACATCTCCTGTGCCAATAGCCCATACTGGTTCATAAGCTATAATTGCATTGCACAATCGTTGAATTCCATCATTTAATTCTAGCACAGCATTTACTTGTGCGCATACTATTTCTTGAGTACGACCAATTTTGCGTTCTTCTAAAGTCTCTCCTACACAAAAAATCGGAATTAAACCTACGTCACACGCTGTAACAAATTTATTAGCCACCAATTCGCTACCTTCACCAAAAATATTACGCCGCTCTGAATGACCAACCAGCACATAGCTACATCCAAAATCTTTTAACATAGTGGCTGAAACTTCACCAGTATATGCTCCCGATAACTTATCGCTTAAATTCTGAGCCCCCCAAGCAATATTGGTACCAGATAATAACTTTTCAGTTTGTTCTAAAAAAGGAAATGGAGGCAACACAATCCATTCTACATTATTGATGTTCGTAGCCCCTTTTCTAATACTCTGCAATAATTCCTGCACACCAGCCTTTGTGCCATTCATCTTCCAGTTGCCGGCCATAATTGGTTTACGCATAAAATTCCTTAGTTACGATCTGTATCTTCTTCAACAACTTTTGCTAATTCCTGTGCCGCTACTCTAACTTTGTGTTCGTCCTCACCTTCTACCATTACTCGAATCACCGGCTCAGTTCCTGAAGGCCTAAGTAATACTCTTCCGCGATTCTGTAATTGTCGTTGCACATTTTCTACTGCTGATTGGATTTTTGGTTGTTCATTAAGATTAAAAGGTTTACTAACTTTAACATTAACTATCGCTTGTGGAAATTTTTCCATCTCCGATTTCAATCCATATAATGATTGATTACAATCAAACATAACCGATAAAATTTGTAAAGCAGTAATAATCCCATCTCCAGTTGTAGTAATGCCAAAATGTACAATATGGCCGGAAGTTTCTCCACCTAATAACCAGCCTAACTTCTGCATTTGTTCAATAATATAGCGATCACCTACTTGAGTCCGTATGAAATCAATCCCATGATTGCGCAAAGATAACTCTAATCCTAAATTGCTCATTACGGTGCCTACTACACCGCCTCGTAAAGCTTTTTTGATAAAACCATGTTTCGCAATAATAAAAAGTAATTCATCTCCATCAACGACTTCACCTTTATTATCGATCATAATTACACGATCACCATCACCATCAAATGCTATACCTAAATCAGCTTTTTCAGCTAGCACCAATTTCCGAAGCATATCAGGATTGGTAGCACCACAATTATCATTAATATTGAAACCATCTGGATCAACATTTAGTTCAATAATTTCAGCACCTAACTCATCAAATACTCGTGGGGCCACATGGTAAGTAGCACCATTAGCACAATCTAAGACAATTTTCATACCATTTAAACTGGAATTAAAACTACCAAATGTACTCTTACAAAATTCTATATAGCGTCCAGAAGCATCAAGATAACGTTTCACTTTACCAAGCTTGGCCGTATCCACCATTCGCATAGATTTTTCTAATTGTTCTTCAATAGCTAATTCCTCTTCATCAGGCAATTTAGTACCTTCAGAACAAAAAAACTTAATTCCATTATCGAAATAAGGATTATGTGAAGCGCTGATTACAATACCAGCTCTAGCACGAAAAGTTCTTGTCAAATAGGCAATAGCTGGTGTAGGCATAGGGCCTAGTAAACGGACATCTACTCCTGCTGCTGAAAGACCTGCTTCCAATACAGATTCCATAACATAACCAGAAACTCTAGTATCTTTACCGATTAAAACTTTGCCACCTCCATCCTTGCACAATACTTTACCTATGGCCCAACCTAACTTAAGAACAAATTCAGGATTGATTAATGACCCACCAACACGGCCACGAATTCCATCGGTACCAAAATACTTTCTTTGTGAGATCATTCTTTAGTTTGCTCTGTTTTCTTGCTAACCTCACTAACACTGGGTTTGTTCGGCTTTTTGACTTTCTCAGTAACACTAGACCAACCTTTAGGTGGACGCGGTTTCTTGCCAGCTATAACATCATCGATCTGATTCTTATCAAGAGTTTCATAAGTAATTAAAGCTTCTGCCATAGTCTTTAATTGATCCCTATTTTCTTCCAAAATAGTCTTAGCACGTTGATAATTCCGTTCTATAATATTTTTAACTTCAGTATCGATAACAGCAGCAGTTTCCTCAGAAACTTCTTTACGTGAAGTTACAGCACGGCCCAAAAATATTTCACCAGTTTCTTCTCCATAAGTTATTGGACCTAACTTATCAGATAAACCCCACTTGGTAACCATGTTATGAACCAGTTCAGTTGCCTTTTCAATATCGTTTGCCGCTCCAGTTGTCACACTAGCAGGACCAAACTCTAACTCCTCTGCAACACGTCCACCAAACATTCCTGCTACTTGATCTTCTAACTTCTGTTTGGAAATACTGTAACGTTCTTGCTCGGGCAAAAACATTGTCACACCCAAAGCTCTGCCACGCGGAATAATACTAACTTTATAAACTGGGTCATGATATTTCAAATGCAAACCGACTACCGCATGACCTGCTTCATGATATGCAGTCAGCCTCCTTTCTTCATCACTCATTACCATGGAACGACGTTCAGCTCCCATAAGAATTTTATCTTTAGCCTTTTCAAAATCATCCATTTCTACAACTCTCTTATTTGCACGCGCGGCAAATAATGCTGCTTCGTTAACTAAACTAGCTAAATCAGCACCTGAAAAACCTGGGGTACCACGTGCCAAAATAGAAGCATTTACTTTTTTAGCCACTGGCACTTTACGCATATGTACTTTTAATATTTGCTCTCGCCCTTGAACATCAGGTAATGGGACCACCACTTGACGATCAAAACGGCCAGGACGCAACAATGCTGGATCTAGAACATCTGGTCTATTAGTTGCTGCCATAACGATTACACCTTCTTTACCTTCAAAACCATCCATTTCAACCAACAATTGATTTAACGTCTGCTCACGTTCGTCATGGCCCCCTCCCAACCCTGCACCGCGGTGCCTACCTACTGCATCAAGTTCGTCAATAAAAATAATACAAGGAGCATGTTTTTTAGCAGTGTTAAACATATCGCGTACCCGCGAAGCACCAACACCAACAAACATTTCTACAAAATCAGAACCAGAAATAGTATAAAAAGGTACCTTAGCTTCACCAGCAACAGCTTTTGCTAACAAGGTTTTGCCGGTCCCAGGAGCTCCTACCAACAATACTCCACAAGGTACCTTTCCCCCTAACCTTTGAAACTTCCCAGGATCTTTTAAAAACTCGACTAATTCCTGAACCTCTTCTTTAGCTTCTTCTATTCCAGCTACATCTTTGAAAGTTATTTTAACTTGATCTTCACTTAATAATCGTGCTCGACTACGACCAAAAGACATTGGTCCACCACGACCGCCACCTTGCATCTGGCGCATAAAGAAAATCCATATTCCAATCAGTAATATCATTGGAAGCCAACTAACAAGAACGTGCATCCACAAGCCTTGAGTTTCAGGAGGTTTACCTTCTATATTAACACCTTTCTTAATCAATTCACTCAACAAGAATTCATCTCTTAAAGGAATATATGTAGTTATCTGACGATCATCTTTAGCAGTTGCAGTTATTTCAGGACCACTAATTACTACACTACTTATCTCACCTTTATCAACAGCTTTTAGAAAAGCAGAATATGTAAGTTCTTCTTCACTTGGTCGATGAGGACCAAAATTACTAAACACAGCAATTAAAATAATGGCTATGATCAACCACAAAAACAAATTTTTAAGCATATTACTCAATATAAAAACCCTTATTTTTAATTATTATATAACTTTATATCCCTTTGCCAATAAAAAAATCTCTCTTGACCTTGCACGAGAAGCTTTAGGCTTATGAATTGTGACTTTAACAAATCTTTCTTTAATTATCTTCAATAAAATATCAAATGCTTTGCCTTGAAACACCTTGACTAAAAACATTCCACCTGGTTTCAAGGTTAGCTTAGCAAAATCAAAAGCTGATTCTACAAGATAGATACTACGCGCCTGATCCATTGCCTCTATCCCACTAATATGGGGTGCCATGTCCGAAATCACAAGATCTACTGGAAGTCTATTTAAACGATTCAGCAATATCTCCTGCACTTCCTTCTTAGTAAAATCCCCCTGAATAAACTCAACCCCGACTATGGGTTTTATAGGTAAAATATCAACAGCGAATACTTTTCCTGTACGTCCAACTAATTTTGCTGCTACTTCCGACCATCCTCCAGGAGCTGCCCCTAAATCTACTACGATCGCCCCAGGGCGAATAAGATTATCTTTTTGCTGTATCTCTAATAATTTATAAGCTGCTCTGGAACGATAATCGTTTTGTCTTGCAAGTTTAACGTAATTATCATTAAAATGTTCTCTTAACCAGCGCTTACTACTTTTTGATTGTGCCATATATTAATTATAGAATAAATACAATGAATTGTACGCTATTTATCTCAGACTTACATTTACAGGAATCACAACTTAAAAAGACTGATTTATTTTTAAAATTCTTATCTACTACCGCAGCTAAAATTGATGCATTATATATTCTAGGTGACCTTTTTGAAGCATGGGTCGGCGATGATGACAACTCGATATTCTGCGAAACAATAAAAACAGCATTAAAACAATACACAACTTCCGGGATTCCAATTTACTTAATGCATGGCAATAGAGATTTTTTAATTGGCAAAAAATTCATTCAAGATACCGATTGTATATTGATAAAAGATCCATGGGAAATTAATCTTTATGGAGTTCCAACCTTACTAACTCATGGCGATTTACTATGTACTAAAGATAAAAGCTATATGAGGTACCGAAAATTCGTTCACAACTCAATATGCCAGAAATTATTTCTATTATTACCGCTAAAATTGCGCAAACTCATTGCTAATTATTTGCGCGCTAAAAGCAAAAAAAACCAGCAGTTAAAATCGAATAAAAAAAACATATCTAATGAAGCAGCAATACATCTAATGCAACAACACAATGTGACTCAACTTATTCACGGCCATGTACATAAACCTGCCATATGTGAAATAAAATTGAATAAAGCAACCGGTAAATGCATAAGTTTAGATGCATGGGAAAATACCGATAGTATGTTAATTTACTATCCCACCCACACGTTCAAACTTAAATCAAATGATAACTTATAACACTATAAATTCACCAATAGGCAAGTTAGGGATTGAGACAAAAAGTAATGCGTTAACAAAAATTGAATTTCTTGATACCAACGTTGTAACTACTTTACAAACCAATCCTCTCATTACAAATATAACTAAACAACTGGAACAATATTTTACAAATCCCAAATATAAATTTGATTTATCTCTAAATCCCCAAGGCACTAAATTTCAAAAACGTGTATGGAAAATTCTTCGTAATATTCCATCTGGCTCTGTTGAAACTTACGGCGAATTAGCAAAACGATTAAATACCAGTCCAAGAGCAATTGGCAATGCCTGTCGCCATAATCCGATTCCAATAATCATTCCATGCCATAGAGTAATAGCAAAAAAATCTCTTGGCGGTTATGACGGAAAACAAAGTGGTAAACTGATGGATATTAAGAAATGGTTATTAAAGCATGAGATGTCTTTACATAATATTAATTTCCATTCTAAGGCTTAGGCGACATTCCCCGATCTTGATCAGGATTATCAGTAAATGATATTGAATTAAGTTGCTCTTCTTTTTTCTTCTTCGAAGGTTCTGTCACAGTTGCTTCATCGCTACTTGTTAAATCCGCTCCACTTCCTTCTTCTGGTACGAAGGTTTGCGGAGGAGTACGGCCGACTGGAAAGACTGGAAAGTCACCATATCCGAAAAGCCGAATGTATAATGCGTTCCCCTATGCACGCACCTAAGCAGAAACCTCCTCCACCACTTACAAGCCCGGCTACCACACGGCCAATCCCCCACCATTCTGGTGGTGTTAGTAGGCCAAAAGCAAGCGCAGTCATAGCCGCAAAACTAATTCCAAATAACCCACCGCATCCTATAATAAACTTCTCATGTCTCGTGGCAGGACGACGTTCATCTGACTCCACAGTTGACTCCTCCGAATACTCTAAAACACAAATAGTATTGTCCCTAGCTTAGTTTGTCAATAATTCCCTTTCCGAATGTCATAATTCTTTCTGTTATGTTTAAATCTTCATAACAGAGCCTACCCCAATGGGGACATTTCTAAAGAGTTTTTATGGGGACATTTTTAGCGAGTTACAACATATTCCCTTTCCGAAAAGTGCAATATGTTTCTGGCCTTATGCAGTTTCAGATAAGTTAACCTAGATTATTTTACAGTTCCTGTGGCAGATTTTGCTTTTTCTTTCTTCTTAAGAACAACAGTATCAATAATATCTGTAACCACTTGCCCTAATTCATGACCTGTTGGTCTTTCGCTAACTTTAATCGGATAATGAGTTGCCGTTTGCATATCTTTAAAAATCTCATGCGCCACATTATTAGACTGCTGATTCGATTTACCATCAAGCTGTTCTATGTACGCAACTTTTTCGCGCCCGGAATCTTTTTCCAATAACGGTTTACCAAACTCAGTAACATTATCACAAAGCAGCAATTTTTCTAAAGAATCGTTGAGCCGTAATTTAGTAAATACATTGAGTTCGGTTTCTGGTAATTCTCGTTCCTCTTCTAATATTTGCTCCGGTTTTTGTTGATCATGATAAGCCATTAAAGTTGATATACCACATTCAATTGGAGTTGCAGAAGAATCTTTTTGTAAAGCCTCAGCTAACATATTAATGTCATTATCAGCTACAGAAACATTAGTGAAAAATTCGTCCTGTTTAACTACTTTATCAAAATCATGAAATGCATTAGACAATCTAGAAAGCATAGCATCCGAAGGCGCGTCTACTTTAACAAACTGATTTAAACGCATAGCTTTTACCGGTTTAGGATTTGCATAAAATAACTTAGCCCGGACTATTTTTGATTTAAAAAAGATATGCGCTTCACCTTCACGTTGTTCCTTAAGATCCAACAAATCAACTCGAGAACGTTTTTCCATTTTGGCACTTCGAGTATCCATGTACTGATTAGTTACACTGCGAGAATCGGTTTGAAAACTCTCAACGTGAGATACATAAGATTCTCCGCCGGTTTTCATGAAGAAATCCCAAGTTTCTAATGGATCTTCCAATTTCATACAAATCTTAATATTAGTATTAGCACCAATAGTAGCAGCTTCTTCTTTTGATGTTTTTTGTAATGCTGGTAGATCCTGACCAGAGAATACTACTGAGAATCCTAACGATCTTGCCTGTGCTGGAACTATAGCAAATCCTGGCACTGCATAATAACCATATTCGTCCAAAATACATAAAAATGGAGTTTTCGCATTGGTAGGTTTGCGGCTAACCAAATCAGTATATTTACCTTCTACTTCTTCACCCAAACCAGCTGCCATCATAACTTTTAACGAGGCAATAATGACTTTACCCAAGTTCGCCAATTCGTCAGGAGATTTCTCCAACGCCGGTAGTAAAACTAATAAAATACGACGATTTAATACTACGTCACGTAAATCTACCTCTGCTAATCTACTGCGCATAATATGTCCATAAGTATCTGCTAACGAAGTAAATACTCGAGTCAATTGCATAGTAATAAATCCGTGCTGCTCTAAAACTTGTGATACCTGCTTGCCCTTTTTCTCTTTATTATAACCCGGCAAATTAATCACATAATTAGTAATAGGTTCCAAAACACTATCAGGGAACCCTTCCAAACTGACCGGCTCTTGACCATCACGAATAAAAACTTTATCAAGAACCATAGCTTCTAAACGATCTAATGTAAAATAATTACGTACTGTATTTGCATCCAATAAAATATATTCAGCGTCACGCATTGCTACCAAGATTTTCATTAATGCTTCCACAAAGGCGATAGCACGGCCTTTCCACATGTCTCCGCTTGGAGTGTCAGCTGCAGTATCCATTAAACTTACTATCAATTGCGCCAACATGCTCGAAGAGCCTCTAGCAAAAGGATTCATTGTGTTAGATAAACGTTTCTTCTGCGGGCCAATAATATCTCTAGCACCAGTCATAAAGTTAATCAGCAATACATCATCTTCACGTCCCATATAACGCGCCATAGAGAATATCTTAGAAAATAAGGAATTATCACCTTTACCATCAACATATATAAAACCGCTGCTTTGTAATAAAGCATTATATGCTAAAGATATCATGGTTTCTGTTTTACCACTTCCAGTGGAACCGAACATTAATATATGAGTTCGCATATCCTCATTAGTAAACCAGAGTTCTTCCCCTGTTCTGCCATCATTACCAAAATAATAAATACCATTAGCCTTACTTGGTTTAGTAGTACCTGGCGCTGGACTATTAAAATCTTTACACTTTGCTCTCTTTGGAAGGCGAAATGGCAATATATATTTATGGCATCGAGTAGCTATAAAAGCACCTATACCTAACAAAAGTAAGTAGTCAGAAGCGGCAGGCAAGAAAAAGCTAGCACCAGCTAACACCAATATACTAAGGGCAACGGTTTCTGAATTTTTAAAAAAATCTGCTATACGTTGACCTAAAGTACGTGTATCACGAACTAGTCGCTTATAATTTTGTTCTTGGTTCTCATCTAAACCGCGTTGCACATAAGCCATAATTACCTCTTATTACTCTTGCTCCTCTGGTTCATAAATAACTTCATTTATTGCTTCATCAAGACCGTCAACAGCAGCATCTACCATCGGTGTCTTCATCGGATATTGAAATTTCTTCTCCACTAACCAATGGGCAAACACACCTGCTACTTCGGGCACTGCTGTCTGTCGCCCGACACTATTTAATACATACCATAACTTACGATCTAATGGCTTGAGCCACAGAAAATCAGCATTGCATAATACTCCCGCTTCTCTTGTTAATTCTAGCATAGATGCCATCATTGTGGTCACATAAGCATGTCTTTGCATGACTTTTACCACTGACTTAGTATTCATATATTTTCTTAAAAGACCGTGTACACCATTAAAATCTAATTTGCCACTTCCAGCGGAAACAGCTATTTGATCCAATAATTCATCAGCTTTATCAACATCTCCAGCTGTTCTTGTCATGAAAACAGCTAGCAAAGCTTGCATATGTTCTGGTAGTGTATCAATACGACCATTCCACAATGGTCCAAGCTGCAACGCTAATACTTTATGAGCCTCTCCTCGAATTAGGGAAACAGCAGGCTTGCCATTTTTAATTTCTTCTTTAAGCAACTTATGCTTTTTACAAAACTGCATTGGGGTCATTGACATTGCCCAAGGACCTTTATTAAGATCAGTATCGACCAAATTTAAATTAGCTACTGGAACAATACGTGGCCAATTTTCTTTTTCAGTATTTTTTAAACGCTTCATATCAAAAACTGTCTTAAACCTTGAAGCAACATTACCAAAATATATGCCAGCAGCTATTATTAACAGTGCAAAAATAATCGGATAACGAGTAAATTTACCAACATCCGCGTTCACCTGAATTAGTGTATTGATGTTTGCCGGGCCAGTTTGTTTATTAATTACGTCAACCCATTTATTCAATACATCCAAATTAGCAATAGGTAAATGTAAAAAAGATGCCAACTTATCCCAAAAGCCAAATACAAATTTAATGGCAGCTATCTCCCATAATTTAACGAAGAAAATAGCTGACGTGATATAGCTTTTGCCAAAATACCAAATTAATAAAATTGTGGTAACAATTAACACTATTGCCCACAAGAAATCTAAAGAATTCTCGGGTGCTTGTGTATGTGGTTGTTGTTGCATAATTATTACCCTCTTATATCCAAAACTAACATATCATTACGAAGCTTATAGCGTTTTTCATTTGCATGTACAAACTCAATAATATTTTTCGTTTCTATAACATTATCTTTAAGAGTCAGTAATTCATGACCTAATCGATCAACAGCAGGCTTTTCAAAGTGAATAATGCCATTTTCAGGTATAGTAACAACTGCATAAGCATGCCTTTGCATATCTGGTTTAGAACGAATTGCCATTCTAACTTGTTCTTCGTCCCGATACACAGGACGATTGGTACTATATTCAGATAAAGATTTCAGCATATCGTGCCAAATCTTAAGCTTGGCACCTTCTGTCTGATATAGAGAAATGTAAACTTTGATATATCCTTCTTGTAGCGAAACATCGATATCTTCATGTTGTTCGGAAATTTTAAAGCTATCTGCTATTTGTTTCGCTTCATCTTTTAGTGCATTTAAATGCTTTTTGGCTGCTCTGAGTAATAAAGATGATTCCCAATCGTTATTACTAAGTAATTCATCTAAAATCGAAATTAGCTTACGACTGCCTTCAAATTCATCAATACTGTATAAAGTTCTGATATCCTGCAATGTTTTGGTGATATTTTCATCAATGTTCTGCAAGCATTTAATTTTTTCTTCTTTAACTTTATTAGCATCTGTATCAAAAATCGTTCTTGAATTCAACATCCTAATTTATACCATTACTTTATAACTCCGGCGTTTCCGTATTTGACAGTGTATCAGCCCCCTCTGTTTGAGGACATAATTGTCGTATTACATCTCGAAAATTTGTCAATTTATCTTCTACCTGCCCTATTAAATCTGTTAAAGAAACAGAAGCATTATTTTTTATAGGTGCTGCCATCGTTATTTCTCTCTTAAAATTTAGTCACCTATCCCTAACCTACTTATTCTTCCTATATTGTAATTGTATATTAAAAACCTTAAGGAAATCTTAAATCCAAAAACAATTTTTGATGAAATTTACAGATAAAAATTAACCTAATAATGTAGTAAATGTCAACTATTCTAGCACAAAAAGCGTCATTTCGTCATTCCGGCCAGGAATTAGCAAGAATACACCATTTCGTCGTTCTTGCCAAGGATTGGCCAGAATCCAGCAACAAGGATGTTTATTACACTAGATCGCAGCGACCATGGATCCCGCGGTCAAGCCGCGGGATGACAAAAAAATTAAATTGCTGTTATTCTAGCCCTTCATTTCTTCCAAAAGGACGGAGTGAACAAAACTAATATGGTCAGAAATTCTAGTCTTCCTGCCAACATAGCAAAAATCATTAGCCATTTACTCGTAGTATTAAGCACATCAAAGGTAACATCTATCTTACCGATTCCAGCTCCAGCATTGGTAATACAAGCAGACAATGTTCCATAGGTAGTAGTAACATCAAGACCAGTTGCCAATAACATAAAAAATAGAATAACGTATAAGGCAAAATAAATGGAGATAAATCCCCATATAGAATAAATAATCTGTTCTGATAAAGTTCGTTCACCAAGCTTAATACTAATTACCGCTTTAGGATGCAATAAACGCATTAATTCACATTTTGCCTGTTTAAACAATAACGTAAAACGAACTATTTTCATACCCCCAGCAGTTGAAGCAGCACAACCACCAATAATTGCAGCGAACATAAGTAAAAACGGCACGAATGTCGGCCACATAGAAAAATTTCCATCAGTGTATCCTGTAGTGCTTTCTAGAGAAACTGTTGCAAGAAAAGCATGAACAAAAGCTACCCCAAAATTTTTGTATACGTTATGACTAAGTAAGGCAATCATTACCACAATTGTTATCACAGCCACTATGCACACGAATACACGAAACTCGGTATTTTTTAAATAACATTTGATACTACGACCTTGTATGGCTGCGAAATGTAAGCCAAAATTAGTAGCTGCTAACAGCATAAATATAGAACCGATTACATCAATAGTAAGGCTATTATAATAACTAAAACTCGCATCGTGCAGCGAGAATCCACCTGTTGAAATAGTACTAAAACTCTCTCCAACAGAATCAAAAGGACTCATTCCAGCTAACCAATAAGATAAGGCGCACAGAGCAATTAATCCCAAATAAACATACCAAAGCGTTTTTGCAGTCTGAGCAATTCTCGGAGTAAGTTTAACATCTTTAATAGGGCCAGGAGTTTCAGCGCGGTACAGCTGCATACCACCGACTCCTAACATAGGCAATATAGCAACAGCTAATACAATAATTCCCATTCCACCTAGCAGATGCAATTGTTGACGGTAGAATAAAATACCATGTGACATTTGATCTAAATGATGAAACACATTAGCGCCGGTAGTGGTCAATCCAGACATAGTTTCGAAAACGGCATCAGTAAAAGTAACATCAGGAAGCTTTGCAAGTAAAAAAGGCAATGCACCAAAAAAAGAAAGAATCACCCAGATTAGTACTACAATTAAAAAACCATCTTGAATTTTTAATTCTCTTCGTTGCTTACGAAATAATAGCCATAATATAAACCCAGCTAAAAAAGTAATTGCATAAGAAATAATAAACGGCCCCAAAGTTCCATCTTGGTAATATAAATTTATGCCAATAGGAGTCAGCATACTAAAGCTAAAAATCATCATTAATATGCCGAGTAAGCGAAGAATATTTTGCATTATAACATCCTAGAAAAACGTTACCGACACCTGAAACAATTTTTCTACATCACGAATATTCCTCTTATTGGCAATAAACAAGATAACGTGATCTTCTGATTCAATCTCTGTATCATGATGCGGAATAATAACTTTACCTTCTCTTACTATGGCACCTATCGTTGTATATTTCGGTAACTTAATTTCTGAGAGCGTGCGGCCAACAACCTTAGAAGTTTTCCTGTCTCCATGAGCAATTGCCTCAATAGCCTCTGCAGCGCCGCGTCGTAACGAATGTACATTTACCACATCTCCACGCCTCAAATAAGCTAAGATACTACTAATAGTAGCTTGCTGAGGAGAAAGAGCGATGTTAATACCACTACCTTCAATAAGATCAACGTATGCAGTTCTCGTTATCAATGCCATGGTCTGGCGTGCACCTAAACGTTTCGCCTGCATACATGACATAATATTTGCCTCATCATCATCAGTAACCGCACAGAACACATCGGTGTTCTCTATATTTTCAGCGATCAATAATTCCTTATCAGATACGTTACCTAAAAGCACGGTAGCTTTACTTAACTGTTCAGAAAGATATTTACAATGCTCAGCATTGTGATCAATAATTTTAACCTGATAACTATCTTGCAACACTCTAGCAACACTAAAACCTATTCGCCCACCTCCCGCGATTATTACTTTTTTATAGGGTTCAACCGCACGCCGTAATCCGTGCATAACGGTATCAATATCTTTACTAGCTGCAATAAAAAATACTTCATCTCCTACTTCAATAACTGTAGAACCATTAAGTTCTACTAAAGATTCCCTACGAAAAATGGCTGCCACTCGTAATTCCACATCAGGAAAATATTCACGTAATGAAGATAATTCCTTACCTATCAAAAAGCCACCATAATGTGGTTGCACTGCTACTAATTTGACTAAGTCATTGGCAAAACTTAAGATTTGTAACGCCCCGGGGTGTTCTATCAATTCCTTAACATAGTTAGTTACTAATTTTTCGGGATTAATAAACACATCGATGTGAATTTTATCTTCACCAAACAGATCTTTACAATCAATATACTCAGGAGAACGAATTCGAGCTATTTTGGTAGGTGTTCGAAATAAACAATATGCAGCTTGACAAGCTATCATATTAATTTCATCGCTATCAGTTACTGCAATAATCATATCGGCATCTGAAGTACCTGCTTCTCTTAATACGTCGGGATACGAAGCGTGACCTGCCACAGTAGCAATATCAACACGCTCCTTTAGCTCTTTAAGCCTTGTTGCATCAATATCAACAAGAGTAATATCGTGCTTTTCACCGACTAAGTTTTCTGCTAATGTGCCGCCCACTTGTCCAGCACCTAAAATAACAATTTTCATATCTACTCCAAATAGATTCCCATACCTCTCTTCAAGGGTTAATCTGGATTTTCTAAACTTAATTGTCCTTCATTATAATCATAAGCAAAAATTTCTGCATAACGACCCCACTCGATAACGGTTTCAAGAACTTCTTCTGCCACTTCTTCGCTCAAGTAATCTTCGAGTTCGCCTAAGAACCTTTCTTCAGAAGCACGGTGGCCAGGACGTTCATCCAACACATGGCGAATATGTCTTGCTAAAGGCACGTATTTTATTAAGTGATTAGCAAAGATTTTTTTACGTTGTAAAATATCAGCGTCAGAAAACATTTTACCTGCTTCACTAAGTTCAATATCACCTTCAGAAACACGGGCAAAACGAAGAATTTCTAAAGCATCAGTAATAGGAAATAGATCATCTATTTCCATATTTAATTCATCAGCAAGCTCAGGTAAATCAACTTTTTTATCACGATATTCAGGCTCTTTTAACATGTCCATAAAACCAGTGATTTCTGAAATTTCTACTCTTGGTAAACGATATCCCAAATCGACAATCTTAAATCCATAAGTTGCAGTAGCAAGATCTGGAGCTGTCATCAGAGTATAAATCTGATCCACCAACTTACGAAACTTGGGATCATCATCATGCCTTGGATGAGGAATTTTCACAGTGAGTTCTGCCCGAATGTTATTAGGACTTGGACCGAATACAATGATTCGGTCAGTCAAAAAAACTGCTTCTTCAATATTATGAGTCACTAATAAAATATTTTTAATATTAGTTTCTTTGGACTGCCACAAATCTAGTAAATCACCGCGTAAGTTATCAGCGGTTAGAACGTCTAATGAAGAAAAAGGTTCATCCATTAATAAAATATCCGGATCAATTACCAAAGCACGAGCAAAACCAACCCGTTGCCGCATTCCTCCTGACAACTCTTTGGGATAAGCAGACTCGAAACCATCTAAACCAACAATATCAATTGCCTTAAGTGCCCGATCTCGCCTCTCCACTTTTGGAACTTTTAAAGCTTCCAAACCTAACTCGACATTCTGCAATACAGTTATCCAAGGCATTAAAGCGAAACTTTGAAATACCATTGCAAGACCAGGAATTGGACCATAAATCGGTTCACCCTTATGCAGAACGCGCCCTGTAGTGGGTTTCGTTAAACCACCAATGATACGTAATAAAGTCGATTTTCCTGAACCAGATTTACCGACTAATGCAACAATCTCACCTTCATACAGTTTAAAATTTAAGTTATCCAACACTAATAATTCTTGACGATCGGTTTTCTTAAATGATTTTTTTACATCTACGACTTCAATTAATGGTGTACTAATTTCATTCATAACTATTCAATTCTAAACCTTTCGATAGCCAAATTATATAACGGCCGCCACATAACACGGTTGATTACTAATACAAACAGACACATTATGATCGTTCCTAAAGCAATATGAGGAAAATTTCCCATTGTTGACGAATTAGTAATATAAGCTCCTAAACCATCTGCATTTAATTTAATATTTCCCCAGCTAATTGCTTCAGCAATAATACTTGCATTCCAAGCACCACCAGCGGCCGTAATAGCGCCGGTTAAAAAAAATGGGAAAATACTTGGTAATATCAATCGTTTCCAGCGTAACCAGCCTTTAACAGCAAAAGAATCGGTTGTTTGCCGTAAATCTTCTGGAATAGTGCTGGCACCAGCAATAACATTGAACAGTATATACCATTGAGTTCCCAATACCATTAATGGCGATACCCATATGTTGACATTAAGAGCATACTTTATAATCAAAATTGTTGCTATTGGATATAATAAATTGGCTGGAAATGCTGCTAAAAATTGCAATAGTGGTTGCACAAGTTGTGCAACCCGAGGTCTAAAGCCAATCCATACTCCGACAGGAATCCAGACAATAGAACAGAGAATAATCAAAGACATTACTCGAATTCCAGTAATTAAACCAAGTCTTAATGTTTGCTGAATATCTTGCCAATTCACAGTACGATATAAAAAATGTCCGAGAACGAGAATAGATAATAAAATAATTGCGAAAATACACAAATTAGAAATCAGTATCGAGTAACGCCGTATAATACATTTAGTAGGAGACGGTTTCTTATAAACTGGTTTACGACTAAAAAGAGGTAGGTTAACAAAACTATCAAAACCAGTGGCAACAACCTCTCCTATTCGACGCAGAAACTGAGTCCGACGAAATAAATCTGCTACCCAAGAATAAGAAGGTTCTTCACCTAATATTTCCTCGAATTTAAATCTTTCTGACCATTGCACTAAAGGTCGAAACAATAGTTGATCATAAAATAAAATAACCATTAACATTGCAACAATAGCATAAAAAATAGCTGCTTTATCAGCATGAGCAATAGCCAGAGCTATATACGAACCTATTCCGGGTAAAGTAATATTTTGATTAGCCACAGAAATTGCTTCTGATGCGGTAACGAAAAACCAACTGCCTGACATTGACATCATTATATTCCACAACAAACCAGGCATAGCAAATGGTACCTCAATACGCCAGAAACCTTGCCAAGATGATAGTTGAAATATCTTTGATACTTCTCGTAAGTCCTTGGGGACCGTGCTTACACTTTGATAAAAACTCAACGCCATATTCCAGACTTGTGCAGTAAAAATAGCAAAGATGGCAGCACATTCAGGGCCTAACATACTACCCTTAAATAAAAGTATAAAACCAGCAATAGTTATCGACAGAAAACTAAGTACAGGGATTGACTGCATAATATCGATCAACGGAATAATAATCCGTTCTGCTCGTTTACTTTTAGCTGCCCAAGTACCGAAAATAAAAGTAAATAACAGTGAAAAAAACAAAGCAATAAACATCCTTAATACAGTGCGCAGAGCATAAATCGGTAAATAACTCGGTTTTAATGAGATTGGAATAGGTTTGCCTAAGTCGTAAGGAGCAGTCATTTGCATCGCTCCCCATATCAACAAAATGATAATGCCAAAGATGATGCACAAGGCAAGTAGGTCCCAGTAATTAGGCGGCGGCCATGTTATCGCCTCGCTTTTGGTATAAGCTCTTTTCGGTAAAATAGGCATATTGAAACCACCTTTCCTCTAAATGAGCGGCTATACAATACACCTGGTAACATAAGAAGGCAACTATGGAACTGTCAACGTTACTAAACGTCATGCTCAACTCGATTGAGCATCCAGAAAATCGAATTCTTTGCATACGCTTTCGTATGAGTTATTAGCTTTATAGTTAAGTAAGATCAAAATAAGACTTATGTACTTCGCATCTATTGGCAGCTATTCCCAAGGAAGAGGGTCTTTCCCTTCCCACTCAATTCTATTCCCGCCTGTGCCACCACCATCGTTAAAAGTAATATAAGGCAAAAGATCACTAAGATTCCCTATATCATGTTCAGAATCGGTAGTTCGTAAATGTGAACTACTGTCCGCATAAATACCCCATCTATTAGTCCCTTTGGCAGTTATTATAGTTTTTTCTGTTGAAGTAAATCTCACAATCGAATTCTCTTCAGCCTTGATGCCAAATGCGTCTCCACTTGTAGAAGTAGCATCTATATTATTCTTGTTCCCACTTATATACACTGTTGAATTTTTTGCAAAGATACCATACGCCTCACCATTATTTATATTTGCATTTATGCTATTCTCGCTTCCACTTATATTTACGGTTGAATTTTCAGCATAGATGCCATACGCATATTCACTACCCTCATTTGCACTTATACTATTACTGCTTCCGCTTATGTTTAGGGTTAAATTTTTTGCAAAGATGCCAGCCGCATCTCCATTCGAAGCATTTGCTTCTATATTATTACCGCTTCCACTTATATCTATTGTTGACTCGGTTGATTCATCAGCATCGATACTATATGCATCCTTATCTGTACCAGTAGTATTTGCATTTATCATATTATTACTTCCGCTTATTTTTAGGGTTGATACTCCAATAAGAAAGATACCAGCCGTATGCCCACCCGCAGCATGCGTTTTTATACTATTACTATCACCGAGTGTTAATTCACCATTCTTAACAACGATACCAATTGGCTCATCTTGTTCACTTTCACTACCATAACCATAAACCTGAGATCTATTTAACGTCACACCGTTAGCATCTTCAATCCATATTCCTCTCGTATATCCTTCATTACTATTTAACGCCCCAACCGATATATTATTCATATATACATCGGATCCCTTAATATTTATACCTATATCTTGTTGACCCTCTTGAGAACTGTTACCTTCAGTATTATTTTCCAATCGAATCGAATCTAAGACATTATTGCCTTTTTTCAAATCCAAGCCACCTATAAATAACGCCCTATGATCTCCTTCTGCCGGCTCAAGATAATTATTCATTCGGCCATACATTCCCCAGCCTCCGGGTAATTCAAATCTATGATTATTTTCAAAAACACCTAAATCATAAGTTCCCTCGTCAAAATAAAGTAGCGGAAATAGATCTACAACTCCATCATGCTCGTGATCTTTTACTTCACCTACCTTAGCCGGATCAAAACCCACATATGGATCTTCATATGTTCCAGTCCCAATATTTTGAAAATGACCTTTTGGTGCCGTACCTCGCTTAAAAAACCATATATTATCGTGTTCTAATCCATAATATTCAGGTTTCATTTTACCTTTACTAGCCGGAATACTAGCAGCATCCGACAACGATCCCAGATTCCTCTCCACTGGATCAAGTAATCTTACACTTAAATCCTTATCCTCAGTAATCTTACCTTCAGGATATTTACTAAATATATCATTTAACCTCACTCTCACTCCTAACATAAATGTGTTGTGATATTGTCTATCATAAGTATCATTTACAGAAAAAGTTACATATTGTAACGGTTGAATTGTAATTCTCGCACTCACTCCAAGAATATCCCTATTATCTTTCATATCAAAGTAGTAACTACCCAAATATGCTTTAACAAGAGTATTCTTTCCTTTGAAAAGCTTTCTGCCAACCTCTGCATCACCACCTGGCGCTACTTCCCGATAATGATCATATCTCACCCAGCGATCATATTCCTTATGGCCCTTAAATCTGACAAAATCATAATCACCAAATTCATCTGCCCATCCTTCCTTCGTCCAACTCTTCTTGCCTACAGGAAAATATCCATTAGCACGAAAATCCCATGCTTTTCCCAATACTTCTATCCCCGGGCTTATATCAAAATAATTAAATCCTTCCGAAAATTCACTATAGTCACCTAATACATATGCACCTAATAATCGATCACCATATATCCTTCGAGAACCTATACCAAGACTTCCTGACCACGGCGCATGATCAAATGGTTCAAATGCATCATAATCCTCCAACGTACTTACTCTACCCTGTCCATACAAAAACAACGCCTTATCATTACCCAAATCAAGTGGCACAAGAATATCGCCCTGCCACAGCAATTCTTTCCCAACTGCGCCCTTTAAATACACTCTAGGAACAGATGGAAGTAAACCAGATGTTTGTGAATCCCAAAAGGCATTGGAGACATCAGTAGCACATGAAATTATTGGATATAAACCGCTTAGTAGTAACACTACTTTGAATAAAGCCCTACTCATTCTTATATCTCCTTATAAGGTTTAAATCATTATATAATAGGCTTATATCATGAGTCTAGATAAAATCTATCATTAAATCTCTAAATACCAATCACGTAAAACATGGCTAAAGATACGCGGATTTGATTCCGGAGCCAAATAAAGATCCTCTTCCAAATCAGCGACACATAAATTTGGTAGATTATCTTGACACCATCTGACACATTCCATAGTAGTGACAAAACCTGGTACTGTATACATTAACAATTTAGGCACATGAGATGTCTTTAAGTATTCCGAATACTGAGTTACACATTCTGTTATCTTATGACGATTTTCACCTATAAAAAAATCTTGAATATATTGCCACAATGGTTTCCTATCTTTTGAGGTAAGAAACGGTTTTTTATAATTATTCATTTCTTCATCGTTTAAATTATGCAAGGTGGTTCCAGACAATAATTTATCTATTAAAAAATTATCTTCTACTATAAATTTATAACCCATTTCAGGATTCTTCGATAAAGGACGCAATAAATGTCGAATGGGAAGTGATAAAGCTCTATAATCGACTGCAGGACGTACATATGCTTCATAAAAAGCAATAGCTTTTATATTATCCTGATTGCGCATAGCATAATAAAAACCAACAGCTGAACCTAATAAACCGTGTACTACTAAAGTTATATTACGCAAACCTAATTTATTCACAAAAGAATCAAAATATTTAACATGATCAAAAAAACTATACTGAATATCTGGTTTATCAGATTTGCCCATGCCTATTAGGTCAGGAGCTATGCAACGTGATACGTTAGATAGCGAAGGAATAATATGACGCCACAAATAAGAAGAAACCGGAATTCCGTGCAGGAAAATTACAGGCTCGCCAGCTCCTTCATCAACACAATGAATTCGGGAATTTTCGACTGTAACAAATTTAGGATTATTCATTTTTCTCTTGTTTCCCTAAAATTGCTTTAACTATAATCACTAGCATAGTTCATGTCTATAGATTTTGCCAAATATTCACTAACATTTTGCATCTCAATAATCATTTTCCCTATTGGATAACCGTTTTCGCGGGTATAACATGAAATAGCACATTACTTATTTTATATGCTATAATCACTATAAGTAGTGTCTATATATTATAGGAAACATAAATGCGTATTTTATTAGTTGAAGATGATGAATTATTAGGTGATGGGCTACGTGCTGGCTTAATTCAGCATAAATATACAGTTGACTGGATAAAAGACGGTCAAGCTGCTTTACAGGCTTTAACAACAGACCACTTTGCTGTAGTCATATTGGATCTAGGTCTTCCCAAATGTTCTGGGCTCGATGTACTTAAAAGCATGCGTAATAAGGGTATTAATACTCCGGTTTTAATTCTAACTGCTCGTGATGGAGTTGAAGATTTTGTAAAAGGATTAGATACTGGCGCGGATGATTATTTAGCTAAACCATTTGACTTAGATGAGCTCTGTGCACGTATTCGAGCGTTACAGCGTAGAGGCTCAAGTGGTCGATCTAAACCTATCATTCATTTCGGCACAATCAAATTAGACCCTGCATCACATTCTGTATATAAAGATGGCAAAAAAGTAATTATTTCCAGACGTGAATTCGTTCTTTTACATACTTTATTGGATAACCCAGGACGCGTTTTATCTCGCGAACACTTAACCCAGAATCTCTATGGATGGGAAGGTGATGTTGATAGTAATGCACTTGAGGTACACGTTCATAACTTACGTAAAAAATTTGGGAATAAACTGATTACTACTATTCGTGGTGTTGGTTACATGGTCGAAAAAGGGGAATGAAGCGATCTATCCGCACTTTTCTCATAATTAATCTATTATTTAGTATCACCCTAATCACGCTTTTAGTTGTAATAGGCAATTTTTATCTTGACCAAAAAGAGTTTCGCAATCGCACTGATAATCAATTAACATCAGTAGCATTGACTCTTCAAGCTATAGTCAACGAAAATCCAAGTGTACTAACTAAGTTACAAAGAGACATTAATGAAATACCCAAATTAATACAGATAACAACATCTTCAACAGAACACATTCAATATAAAGTCTGGAATAATCACAATAAACTTCTCTTGCATTCTCAAGGCACACTACCTACATCTACATGTTTAAACAAAATTGGTTTTAACAATTGCACAATTGATAACGTACCGTGGCGAGTTTATGTTTCTCACGATCCTGCAAAAAAAGACACCATAATTGTTGCAGAACGTTATTCTTTTCGTGATCGACTAGCTACACAAGCAGCTAGAGATCTAATTATCATTATGTTAATTTCTTACCCAATCTTAGGATTATTAATTTGGATCATTATTGGTAAAGGACTTACTAGCATCCGCCGAGTTACAACTGAAGTCCGGCAACGTGCAGCAAGCAATTTACAGACTGTAGACACACGAGGGGTACCAAAAGAAATCAAGCCATTGGTAAACGAATTAAATAAACTTTTTGAAAGACTGCAAGCAGCATTTCAACGCGAAAAACGTTTCGCCACCAATGCTGCACACGAATTAAAAACGCCATTAGCAGCATTAAGAACACAAACCCAAGTTGCACTAAATACCACCAATGATGATGAGCGTATTGCCGCACTAAATAAAATTCTAGAATGCGTGGACAAAAGCACACACACCGTACAACAATTACTTATATTAAGCCGTATGGTACCTGAATCTATCCTTGAACAGAACGAACCGGTAATTTTAAATAAAGAAGCAACGCAAGTTATCGCCGATTTAGTTCCAATGGCTCGCAAGAAAAATATTGAAATCGAATTAATTGCTCCAGACAAACCACAAACTATTATTGGAAATGCGACAGCTATAAATATTCTACTTAGAAACTTGATAGATAATGCTATTCGCTATTCTCCAAAAGGAGGAGCAGTACAAATTATTATCGAACCTGATAATAAATTTATAGTTCTAAAAGTCATTGATAGCGGCCCAGGCATTCCAAAAGAACTAAGGAAACAAGTTTTTGAGCGCTTTTACCGCATCATTGGTACACAACCTTCTGGCAGCGGTTTAGGCCTCAGCATAGCGCAACAAATTGCTCAAATTCATAAAGCAAAAATCAGATTGCTCACTCCAAAATCCGGTAAAGGACTAGAAGTCAGAGTTATTTTTAGATCAGCATAGGCATAGGGGACATACATAACATTTATCCTTTTTTAAATTTAACATGAAGATAAATAATTTTTTTCAACAAAAAGGATAAATGTTATGTATGTCCCTAAGACTCAATTGACCATGATTTCATAATGTTTTATGCTCTCATTCATGCTACAAGAATACTTACATCCAGTAATTATATATCTTCATCAAAATCCGCATAGTGCTGGCATCATAGCTTTCATTATCTCATCCTGTGAGGCGCTTGCAGTTATTGGCACCATTGTTCCCGGATCAGTAACGATGACTGCGGTTGGAGCCTTAATCGGTTCTAAAGTGATACCGACGGGCAGTACTTTGATCTGGATAGTGTGTGGCGCAATATTCGGCGATTCTGTAAGCTACTTAATCGGTCTTTATTACAAAGAACGTATTCATAAATTCTGGCCATTCAACAGATATCCACACTGGCTTGAAAAAGGAGAAAATTTTTTCCGTGCTCACGGTGGCAAAAGCGTAATAATTGGCCGATTCTTCGGCCCTGTACGATCAATGGTGCCACTAATTGCGGGAATACTAAAAATGCGTCCGCTACCCTTCCTCCTTGCGGCAGTTCCATCAGCAACAATATGGGCTATCGGATATATTACACCAGGAATTCTGCTTGGTGCTCTATCAATGGAATTACCTAAAGGACTGGCTTTGGAATTCATTGCAATAGTTCTCTTAATAATAATGATAATCGTGTTATTAATATGGTCAATAAGATACTGCTCATTACTATTAGCAGATAAAATCGATGCAGAATTAAAGGAAATTTGGCGATATTTACAAACTAGAAAAAAAACCCATTGGATTACCAGAATACTCACCGATCCTCGTCATCCTGAGAATCATCGACAATTAATTCTAGCCGTCTATACCATTATAGCGGTTTTCTTATTTATATTGATCCTAACCAATGTCTTAAGCAACGGAATATTTACAACATTAAACTCACCAATTTACCATCTATTACGCAGCTTACGCACTAACATAATCGACGACGTATTAATACCATTTACAATTCTGGGATCCAAAGAGGTAATGATAACAAGCGCTGGATTAATTTTAATTTGGCTAATTGTCAACCGTTACTGGCGTACCGCTGTTCATTGGTTACTGATGGTATTATTATGCTCAGCATCTATAACGACATTTAAATCATTATTTCCTTTGCCACGGCCAGGAAATCTTTTACATAGTCCCATAGATGCCTCATTTCCAAGTGGTCATACATGCCTTACTTTAGGTCTAATAGGCTTTCTGGGTACGTTAATCGCACAAGAATTAAAACCAGGATATCGCCGTATTCCTTACTATATCATAGCCCTAGTAACAGGTTTAGTCGCTTTCTCAAGACTTTATTTGGGCGTACACTATTTAACAGATGTTGTTGGCGGTATATTTTTAGCAATTACAATAATTCTACTAACAACTGTTTCATATAGACGAAGTAATATACCCCACATTTTACCATATAAATTTTTTATGACATCTCTTACCATCTTTCTGAGTGTCTGGCTGGTTTTTGGGATTTATGATTTCAACAGAGTACGCCATGACTACACACTTTATTGGCCAACGTGTACCATAACTTTTGACACCTGGCAACAGCACACAGCAAAATGTATTCCATTATATAGAATTAATCGGTTAGGACATCCAATAGATTCTTTTAATATAGAATGGATAGGAAATTTATCTGATATTCAGCAAAAATTAACAAAACAAGGCTGGCAATACCACGAATCAACTTTAACTCTAATCGGACTGGTAAAACGCCTTGGCAACCAATATCATTTACCTTTACTTCCACAAACATATCAAAATCAGTATCCGGTTTTAATGATGACCAAAAATAATGGTAACAAAGCAATAATTTTACGCCTATGGAAATCGAATATATATATAAAAAATATAAACACACCATTTTGGCTAGGAGTACTTGATTATCGTTATCCAACACACAAATTATTTATTATAAAACTACCTCAAGCTAAAGAACTTTTCCCTGATGCAACTCACGAATTAATACCATTTCTAAAAGATTACAAATGGAAAATGATTACCTATCCAAAACATCGCCAACCTGTAGCTCTGCAAAAACTTCATTGGGATGGAAAAATTTTGTTAATTCATTAAGTAGCACAAAATCCCGATGCAACACTAAACATACGTTCATCTTCTAAACGCAATGCAGTCAATGCCCCACCCCATACACATCCAGTATCAAGCGCATAAATATTTATTGTATTAGCTTTACCTTCTAATGCCGCCCAATGCCCAAAAATTATTTTATATTGTTTGGTCTTGCGGTTTGGCACTTTAAACCAAGGCATATAACCTGTTGGCGCAGCATCTGGGCTGCCTGTTTCAAAAAGATTCAATCTACCTTGTTTATCGCAGAAACGCATTCTGGTAAAACAATTTACAATAAACCTAAACCGCTCCATTCCGGCTAAACCTTCATGCCACATATTCGGTTCATCACCATACATATGTTCTAAGTAATCAATATATTTTTTACTTCGAAAGATTTTTTCTATTTCACTAGCGTAACTCTTTGCTTGTGATAAAGTCCAATTAGGGTAAATACCTGCATGAACCAATACATAACCTAACTTTTCATCATGGTGTAAAAATGTCCGAGTTCTTAACCAATCTATCAATTCATAGCGGTCAGGAGCTTGTAAAACACCTTGTAAACTATGCTCTCCGTGCAAATGATTGATACGATTAAAAACTGTTAACAAATGCAAGTCATGATTACCAAGAACCACAATTGGGTTAGGGAGATTTTTTACAAACCTCAACACTTGCAAAGATTTAGGCCCGCGATTAACTAAATCACCAACGAACCATAATCGATCTATTTTGGCATCGAACTTAATCAATCGCAAAAGTTTTTGCAATTCATCAAAACATCCTTGAACATCACCAATTGCGTATGTAGACATATCAAATAATATTACTTATTTTAACAAAATCTCCTACCGATAATTGCTCTGGTCTAAGTTTCGGATCTATATTTAAAATTCTAAATTGTTCATTAGAAACTATATCCTTGAGACAATTCGAAATCATTTTTCGTCTTTGGTTAAAAGCTAGTTTAACTATCTTTTCTAATACAGAAACATCTTTAGCTGGTAACAATATTTTTTTATGTGGAACGAGGCGTACTAAAGCTGAGTCGACTTTTGGCACCGGATAAAAAGCATGAGGACTAACAGTAAATAATTCTGTAACCCCACAAAAATACTGTACCATAACGCTAAGACGCCCATAATCCTTACGATTCGGTTTGGCAGCTAAACGTTGAGCAACTTCTTTCTGCAACATAAAATGCATATCACGAATATAACTAATTTGTTTTAAAAGATGAAAAATTAATGGTGTAGAAATATTATATGGCAAATTACCGATGACCCTTACAAGATGTTTATTTTTTACTAATTTTTTAAAATCAAATTGCAAAACATCTGCTTGATGAATATTCAGCTTACCTAAATTTCGACATGCAGTTTGTAACTTAGGAATCAAATCTCGATCTAACTCGATAACATCCATAGTTTTTAAAACCGGTAATAATTGCACTGTTAAAGCGCCAAGCCCGGGACCGATTTCGACAATATGGTCAGTTTTTTTAGGAGCTATGGCTTCAATAATTTTCAAAATAATATTCTTATCCTGTAAAAAGTTTTGTCCAAAACGTTTACGGGGCTTAATATTTTGTTGTGTTCGACTCGAAATCATGAGAATATTATATCATAATAATATTTATCAATCCGTGCTGCAAAAATTGGAATCAAAATGAGTAAAACTATTACAATAATAATTATATTTAGTTTACTCTGTTACTCTGTAATTTATTTTATGGGTTACTTTCAAAAATTTTTACTTTCAGGCCAAGATAGAATTAATAGACCCATGATGACAACTGTATCAGATATAAATAACAACAGTACTGCGAAATAATGATAAATCCATGGCTGACAATTGGTTAATACCAACTAGATTCCCAGCTTTAAAACCTCGCGAAGCGCATATCTGGCTTATTGCAATTAAGGATTTTATTTTACGATTAGATGAATTTCAGTCAATACTTTCCGCTAACGAAAGAAAACAAGCACAACGTTTTTTATTTATTCAACATCAAGAACGTTTCATTGTGGTGCACGGAATTCTACGGCAACTCTTAGCCAATTATTTAAGTACCGCTTCCAAAAAAATAAATTTTATTTACGATAATTACGGTAAACCTAAAGTCGAAAACATCAGATTCAATATTTCTCATTCTCAGGATTTAGCATTATTTGCATTTACCAAATATTCCGATGTTGGCGTGGATATAGAATTTGTGAAAAAAGATTTTGACGGTGATAACATAGCACACAGATTTTTTTCTGAATACGAAATACAATCTTTATCAAAATTGCCAAGTGCAAAACGTAGCTCAGCCTTTTTCAATTGCTGGACTCGTAAAGAAGCCTTTATTAAAGCGATAGGCAAAGGATTATCATTTCCCCTTAACAAGTTCGATGTAGATATTAGTCACAGTCAAAAATCATTATTGTTAAACGTACGTAGCAACGAATATAAAGTATCGGACTGGAAATTAATCGATCTCGATCCTCATCAAAATTACGCAGCAGCTTTAGCTGTTTCTAACAGAATCACCAAAATTTGTAGATTTAACTATAAATAAGAGTGATTTACATCGTCTCAGGAACAGAAATCTTTAACAAAGTTAGGCCATTTACAAAAATTTGCTTTACTGCCATGATTAAACATAAACGTGCATCACGTAATTTCTGCTTCTCTACTAAAAATTGGTGAGCATCATAATAAGCATGAAAATCATCAGCTAATTCTTGTAAGTAATGTGCTAACAAATGTGGTTCGTATCGCTGTGCTGCACTTTGCAAAGTGCTTTTATAATCTTGTAAGGTACGAAGCAATTTTTCTTCTTCAGTTTCACGCAATAAACCCAAATTGTTCAACCCTTGAGATTGACTCCAAGATAATTTTTTCTCCTGTAATTGATGCATTACACTACAGATTCGAGCATGGGCATATTGAATGTAGTAAACAGGATTATTGACCGACTGTTCCTTAGCCAAATCTAAATCAAAATCTAAATGCTGATCATTTTTGCGCATGATATAAAAGAATCTTGTAACATCATTGCCAACTTCTTCGCGCAGTTCACGCAAAGTAACAAATTCACCTCCACGAGTAGACATTTGCACTCTTTGTTTTCCACGATACAAAATCGCAAATTGTACTAACAGAACTTGAAACTTATTAAGATTTAATCCCGCAGCTTGTAAAAAAGCACGAATCCTTGGAGCATAACCGTGATGATCAGCTCCAAAAACATCTATTATTTGATCATAAGCTCGCTGATATTTATTGAAATGATAACCGATATCTGAAGCAAAATATGTTGTTTGCCCATTCTCACGTACTACAACACGATCTTTTTCGTCCCCGAAGTCTGTGGCTTTAAACCATAACGCACCATCCTTCTCATAAAGGTGACCTTTGTGACGTAAATCATCAATACACTTTTTAATATCATTGTTTGCCATTAAACTGCTTTCAAAAAACCAGTTTTGGAATGAAACTCCAAATTCACTTAAATCTTGCTTAATATCATTCAAAATAGTCTGTAACCCTACTTCAAAAATTATCGAGTAATCTCGTTCTCCTAATAAAGTTTTGCTCTTCATAATTAATGCATCTACATAAACTTCTGAATCACCATTTTGATTTGTATCCTGAGGTAATTTCGTAAAGATTTTTTCTAAAGGGCACTTGAATTGATCACCATAATCAGCCTGAAGCTGCTTGGCGATATCAAGAATATAATTACCTTTGTATCCACTTATAGGAAAATGTGGTAAATCAGTAAACAATGACAAATAACGCAACCAAACACTGATTGCTAATATATGCATCTGCCGACCTACGTCATTTACATAATACTCGCGGTCCACTTGATATCCTATTGCTTCCAAAAGATTCGCAACAGTATCACCATAAGCCGCTCCACGCCCATGTCCTATATGTAGAGGACCTGTTGGATTAGCAGAAACAAATTCAACATTAATCCGTTTACTCTCACCAAAATTTGAGTGACCATAATTACCCTTTGACTCGAGGATATCAGCTACCACACTTCGTATAGCTACTTCGGTTAAATAAAAGTTGATAAACCCCGGTCCAGCTATTGTGATAGTTCCTATATATTTAGATGATGGCAAATAGTCTATTATTAACTGCGCTAATTCGCGAGATTTATAACCTGTAGTTTCAGCTAGAGCCATCGCTATGCTGCTGGCAAAATCACCATACTCTTTAGCACGAGTGCGTTCAACGCGGATTAGAGGCTTAATATCTTTAGACAATTTCCCTATAGATTGAAGTTTCTTTATAGAACTTTCAATCAAATGTTGTATTTGTTGTTTCACGTCACAAAATTTACTTACATCAATTGCTTTTGTCAAACTGATTAGTTATACAATTTTTTTTAAAATGCCTAGTTTAATCCATTATATATCATGTTATAATCATTAAATCATATAAAAAGGAGATTTTGCAGTGGTTAATAAAAAAAATTACGAATTACCTATTAAGCAGTTGCGACATTACTGTGACCCTAAAGAATTTGACTTTACAAGTACTAAAAATCTATCCCAATTAGAAGAATTTATTGGTCAAGACAGGGCTTTGAATGCCTTATCTTTTGGTATCGAAATCAAAGATCACGGATATCATATTTACGCGCTTGGCCCAGTTGGTACTGGAAAAACTACAATTGTTCGTAAGTTTCTCGAAAAAGACGCGAAAAATAAACCCGTACCAAATGATTGGCTCTATATCAACAACTTCGAAGATCAAGATAAACCTCGTACACTTTGTCTACCTGCTGGTAAAGGCCGAGAATTCAAAGATGACATGGATCAGATGGTAGTTGAATTAAAAACGGAAGTACCTAAAGCTTTCGAGGGTAAAGACTATGAGCAAGAACAAGAACGAATTGAACAAGAGTTTCAAAAACGAAGTAAAGAGTTGTTGTTGGAACTAGAAAAAAAAGCAGAACAAATGGGGTTTAGATTGTTGCAAACTCCTCAGGGTATGGCAGCAGTACCGATAGGCGAAGAAAAAGAAATCGAACTCGATGAACAAAAACGTCAAGAAATTGATGCCAAACAGGATGAATTGCAAGGTGAAATGCGTGAAACCCTAAGACAAGTAGAGGAACTTCAGAAACAAGGGAAAGAACGTATGTACGAATTAGACCAACGTGTAGTTGGTTTTGCAGTTGATCATCTAATAAATGATTTAAAGGGAAAATACAATAGTTACCAACCAGTTGTTGAATTTCTATCAGAGACACGAGCAAATCTACTTAAGAATGTTCAAGCTTTTAAACAAATTAAGCAAATGGAGCACATGCCGCAACCGTCAAAAATATCAATGATCTTTGGTGGACAAGAACCTGCATTCGATGAATATCGAGTTAATCTAATTGTAGACAATAGTAAATTGCAAGGTGCACCAGTAATCTTGGAAAAAAACCCCATAGGACCAAATTTACTCGGCCGTATTGAACAGCAAGGTTGGTTTGGTACATTAGTGACTAATTTTAGGATGATTAAAGCAGGTTCCCTTCATAGAGCAAATGGTGGTTATCTTATAATTGAAGCTCTTGACTTACTTACTAAACCACTTGCCTGGCAAATTCTAAAACGAGCTCTGAAAAACAAAGAAATAGCCGTCGAGAGCATGGCAGAAGCATTAGGCGCATTTATAACACGCACCTTAGAACCTGAGCCTATTCCATTACGAACCAAAGTAATTTTAATTGGCGACCCATTTTTATACTACTTATTGTTCAATTGGGATCAAGATTTTACAGAGTTATTTAAGATCAAAGCAGATTTTGAAACCAAAATGGAACGTAATCCAGAAACAACTAAACAGTATGCGCAATTCGTAGGAGACATATGTCGAGAAGAAGGACTAAAACACTTTTCCCCATGTGCAGTATCAAGAATTGTTGAACATGGTGCCCGCTCAGTAGACCATCAAAAGAAACTAGTCACCAAATTTGGCGATATAGTCGATTTAATACGGCAGTCAAATTACTGGGCAAATAAAAACGGTAATGACTTAGTAAAAGGCGTAGATGTACAAAAAGCTCTTGATGAAAAAATATATAGATCAAACCGTATTGAACAGTTAATTCAAGAAATGATTAAAGAAGGAACAATTCTTATTGACACTCAAGGAGAAGTTGTCGGGCAAATTAACGGCATATCCGTCCTATCACTAGGCGACTACAGCTTCGGTAAACCTTCACGTATCACCGCCCGTACTTACGTCGGCAATGAGGGAGTAATGAATATTGATCGTGAAGTAAAACTTGGTGGACCTATTCACAATAAGGCCGCAATGATTCTATCAGGATTCTTTGGTGGTAAATACGCCCTTAACATACCACTTGCTTTTTCTGCTAGCCTCACATTTGAGCAACTTTACGAAGAGGTCGAAGGAGACAGTGCTACTTCAGCTGAAATCTATGCACTACTATCAAGCTTATCCGATTATCCAATTCGTCAAAATTTAGCAGTAACTGGTTCAGCTAATCAACGTGGCGAAGTACAAGCAATCGGTGGGGTAAATGAGAAGATCGAAGGGTTTTTTCAAGTATGCAAAATAAAAGGCCTTACCGGTAATCAAGGTGTAATCATTCCAAAGAGCAACGTTGAGCATCTCATGCTACATGACAATGTGATTGACGCAGTCAAACAAGGTAAATTCCATATTTATGCAATTTCTAACATCAGTGAAGGTATTGAACTACTTACTGGTAAGGACAGTAAGACAATAGACGATGCTGTACAAAAAAAGATATTAGAATTAGCAAAAAAAGCCAAAGAATTTGGTGAAAAAAAAGGCAAGAAAAAACCTAAGAAAAATAACAATAAACATAAAACCAGTATTTAAGAGCATTTCTCAAAATTACAAAAATGTTATCCTCCGCGGAAGCGGAGGATCTAAGAAAAGCCTTGTAAATACTGGATTCTCGCGTTCGCGGGAATGACAAAAAACTGCTTTTTTAGCGTACAAACTAAATTCCTAGAGATGTCATCAACGAGGCATTCGCGAAAATGATATGAACAACTTAAATATGAAAAATTTATACTATAAAGCTCTTAAATAATTATACGTAAACAAACATAATAAGCAAAACTCCAACAACTAATATTGTTGTTATTATAATAGTCATTATTAACTTTTTAGCTTTTCTTACCATAAAAATTGCCCAAATCAGTTGAAATAATAAACCAATTTCAACCAATAATAATCCTATTAGCAATTTGTGAAACCAGAATGCAGCTAAAATCATGACCATTAAAACTGCCATAAATACCATTGCCACTGCTTTGCTGCCCTGAAGTGACTGTTCCAAAAACTCAATCTCAGCTTCTATCAATTGTTCACTCCATTTAAAAGTCGTTTTTGGTTTTGGAAACCAAAACCAGCTAGTAGCAAAGCAAATTATACCGACTGTAATTAATATAAAATTATGTAACCACATTCCCAAACAGAGAGTGATAAGAAAAATCAAGCTAGTAATCCAACTTAGTGGATTCCTATGTCGTTGTAAAAGCTTCTCTAACATTCCAATTCTCCGTGTTAATTCAACATAAAACTTTTAAAGATTAAATCACTAAATCTTTACGAATTCTCTCTGCCGCTTTCTTTATGTCTTCAATTGTAGGCATTACCGCTATTCTCACATAATCTTCTCCAGGATCTTTCCCAAAAATGGTTGATTGAGTTAAAGCAGCCCCTGGTATAACCACAATCCCTATATCAAGAAGTTTTTGTGCTAATTCTAACCCGCTCATACCTCTTGGTGCTTTCTGCCATATAAAAAATGTTGCTTCTGATTTAGAAAGCGGGAAACCTCTCTCTCGAAAAGCATTCATTATAATTTCTCTTTTAACCCTGTATAATTCTCGACCAGGTTTTATAAAATCAGTATCTTTAAGAGCTAAAACAGCTGCTTCCTGAATAAATTGTGGAACACCATTATCCAGCTGATTTCTAAGCTGATTAAATCCATTAATTATCTCGGAATCACCAGCAGCAAAACCCACTCTATATCCTGTCATATTATTGCGCTTCGAAAGAGAATAGAAAGCAATAACCCCTTCTTTGGTTATTTCCAAAATACTATGTTGTTTCTTTTCAAAACAAATTTCTATATATGCACCTTCATCAGCTGCGATAATAATATTATATTCATGTGCCCAAACCACTAACCTTTCATACCATTCCCAAGGAGCTACTGCACCAGTAGGAGAATTTGGATAATTAATCCAGATTATTTTTGCTTCTTCAGCAATTTCCGTTGGAATTGCTGAAAAATCAGGTAAAAAATTATTTTCCTCATGAAGTGGCACGTAATAAGGGACACCACGTGCGGCAATAGTTCCAAGATGGAAAGGAGGATAACCAGGAGTTGGACAAATTACTATATCATCAGGATTAACCACAACCATTGGGAAATGAAATACAGCTTCTTTTGAACCAAGAGTAATATTTATCTCAGTTTCTGGGTCAAGATCAACATTAAATTCTCGTTTCATATATTGAGCACAAGATTGCAAAAAGTTTTCATCACCTTTACACCTCGGATAACCTCCATACTTTTTCTGTTCCGCAAATTTACTGAGAGAACTTCTAACAAAATCCGGCGGGGGATCAACTTTTGCAGGATCACCAACACCTAAATCAATAATCTCTATTCCTTGTGCTCTAAGTTTAGCAACTTCTTTCTCTATCTCATCAAAGACATATTGACTACCTTGATTTAGGATATTTGAATATTCTATTTTCATAGTACTACTTATTCCGAGTAAACCACTTTTCTATCATTTGATCCATTTTGATTAATTGCTTTATATCTTTAATATCCTCATAAGTTAATGGTGGTCTCAATGTCGGCGATGCAATCCACTGCTTTTTATACAATAAAACTTTCACTGGTATAGGATTGCTAACTTGAAATAATGCCTTACAGGCATCTTTCCAAAGAGGAAATAAATCATCACTTTGACTATCTAAGCATTTTTCGACATAAAGTTTAGTAGCGTGAGGCCAAACGTTGGCCACTACGGATACTAATCCTTTTCCTCCCATTCCAGCATAATCATGCATTAAATCGTCATTGCCGCTGTAAAGAGCAAGTGAAGTTGAAGCCTGTTTATAATTACGAAAATCATCTAAAGTACCGCTTGCTTCCTTTAAGGACCATAAATTAGAGTGACCTTTTAGCATAGTCAAAACTTGTGGATATAAGCTAACACCAGTACGCGAAGGAATGTTATATAACATGCAAGGGTGTTTTGCTTCGTCAAGTAAAGCTTGAAACCATTTTGCTTGACCTTTAAGAGCCGGTTTAGCATAAAGCGGGGTAACCAATAAGAAACTGCTAACATTACTTTGTTGATTACAGAATCTAATCCAATCCAGCTGTTCCTGTAACCTAAATCCACCAACACCGACCATAACAGGAACAGTCAATTTCAAATTACTTACAAAGCTCACAACTTGTTTTTTCTCTTCAACACTCAATGCTAATGCTTCACCTGTACTACCAAGAATTAAAATAGCATTTCCCGCTTCTTGTTGTTTTTCAATCAATTTTTGTAAACTTGCAAAATCTATATCACCTTGTTCATTGAAAGGTGTAATCAATGCAGTCCATACAGGATACCGGTTAAGTTCATTCATAACTCTAACTCCTTAAATAATTGATCAACTATTTCCGAAAAAGTATATAAACCATTGTTTGGAGAATGATGACTAACTAAATAATCAGCAGCCCATAATGCACCTTTTGCAAATAAGGCACGATTATGCACTTCATGTTTCAAAGAAATCATTTCATCATTAGTATTTAAAATTAATTCATGGATTCCTTTTATATCATCCTTTCTCTGCGAATAAATATCACAATCTATATTTAACCATTCGCGCCACGATAATGCTGTACCACTAGGCGCATCTTTTTTATGTTTGTGATGAATTTCATGGATCGTAAAATGAGGTGATTCCAAAAACTGTTTTCCTTTTGCAAGTGTTTTCATACAATGGCGAATTAAATTCATGCCCAAACTAAAATTAGTTGCAATAATCCATTTAGTATGGTGCTTTTTCAACTGCTCATCTAAATCACTAGGCCATTCAAAACCGGTGCTTCCCCATACTGCCGGGATTCCAGCAGATATCACGATTGGCAAAATTTCTGGAACGGCACTACCCGGCACAAAGATAATAGCAACATCGGCATTTTTTAATTGATCCTTGGTAACTTTATTCGAACTATTATAAATACCACTTATTTGATTTTCAGGTAAAAGTTTTACTACTTCACCACCTGTTTTACCGGACCCGATTATTGCAATTTTCATAGTTACTATCAATCTTAACTTGCTCTAAAAGAGTATTTTCCAAGAAAATGATTGCTTTTGCAACGGTGTCCAAAGAAAATACTATCAACATTACTCAGAAATGAATATGCACATGAACAAAACAGCATTATTTGCGGCAAGTAAAAAAACTGCAAAACTAGCTATTCCAATAGTAGGTGCGCGACTTGTTAATGCAATCAACTTATTTATTGCTATGTTGCTAATTGCACAGTTAGGTCATGCTGAGCTAGCAGCTGGCGCTTTAGTTAGCAGTCTTTCTATCACACTGTCAGTTGTAGCTTGGTCAATACTATTCTCAGTTGGAGTCGTGGTCGGCTACGCTTTTGGTGCTGGAAAAAATGGAGAATTGGGACTGATTTTACGTTCCAGTTTGCTATTAGGAACATTAATCGCCATACCAATAATTTTCATAATGTGGCACATCGGATTCATATTACACTTCTTTCACCAACAGGAACAACTTATCAACCTAACACAAAAATATTTTCATGGTTTAGCATGGGGCATATTACCAAGCATTTGGATTGTATGTTGTTCACAGTTTATTGTGGCAATAGAAAAAGCCAGAGTTATACTGATTTTAAGTATTTTAAGTTTAATATTAATGTTAATTCCTGGTTACGGATTATTATTTGGCGTGTTTGGTCTCCCTAAAATTGGAATGGCTGGTATGGCATACGCGAATGCATTTATGTCGTGGACAATATTCATACTGACAATAATTTATTTGTTACAAAATCAATTTAACAGATACAAAATTTTTTCTTTCGATAAAGTCTTTAGTTGGACGTATCTTAAAAAACTATTTGCAATCGGATATCCAATAAGCATTCAATATGGTGCCGAATTAACCGCTTTTTCATTGTCTACTATTTTTTGTGGCTGGATAAGTCAAGCATCATTAGCAGCATGGCAAATCATGATTCAGTTAAATATGATTATTATTATGGTACCTTACGGTCTAGCACAAGCTAGCGCCGTCCTAGTTGGACAAGCATTAGGAAGGGATGATAAACCAGGCACAAGACCATTAGGTCATGCTGGACTATTATTGGGAACGATTTTCATGTCTATCATCGCACTAGTTTATTTACTTGCTCCAAAATTATTAATCAGTCTATACCTTAACATTCATCAACCAGCATACTTTAATACTGTGCATATTACTGTTTTATTATTAGCAATCGCGGCTTTTTCACAATTTTTTGATGGTATAAGAAATATCAGTACAGGAATTTTACGTGGCTTTCACGACACTAAAGTACCGATGTTAGTGGGAATAATGGCCACTTGGGTAATTGGCATTCCCATCAGCTACTTATTAGCTTTTGTATACCATTGGGGAACGGTAGGTGTCAGTATGGGTTTTATGTTCGGCGTATCAATTGGTGCAGTTATTCTTCTGCGAAGATTTCACAAAAAAAGTATGCCTTAAAGCAACCTCTTAATGGCTTCCTGCACACTTATACTCTGCTTCGCCCTCTCGTACCAATTGTCGGTATATTTCCGAGCAAGTTTGGAATCATGAATAATTAATACATTTTCAGTATTATCTCTTTGCGCAGCACGAGTAAAATTAAAACTGCCAGTTATAACTGTATTATCGTCAATAATCATAACTTTATTATGTGCAACTACTGGCAAATAATCGATCCGTATCCATATATTTTGTTTCTGAAAATAAGGGATCGGAGAATAATATTGACTTCCATTTATTATCAAACTTTTGTCGAGCAAAATCCTTACATCGATACCTCTATATTTTGCTAATGCCAAAGCTTTTATAATCGGCCGACTAGTAAAAGAGTACGCCTGAACTAATATAGATCTCTTTGCTTTTTTAATTGCTCCAACAATTTTAGCAGTGCAATTTGTATCGGGTGTAAAACATATTTGATAATAAGTATTTGGTAAAAATATATCTGCACTGCATATAAAAGGTATTGTAAAAAAAACAATAAATATTATTCTTTTCATTATCTGACCGAACTGATTTCATTTGCTTTAAATATGCCTTTATCCAAAATAAAAGCAGATACTAAATTTGCTGGAGTAATATCAAAAGCAGGATTATACGTTGGAGCATGTTCTGGAGCCCAAATAACTCTACCAAAACTGCCGATTGCTCCACGCACTTCGTAAGGCTCACGTTGTTCGATAACAATTTTTGCACCACTTTGGCAAGAGCGGTCAATAGTTGTATAAGGTGCTACAACATAAAAAGGAATCTGATGATAATTTGCTAAAACAGCTAAACTATACGTACCAATTTTATTAGCAAAATCACCATTTGTCGCAATTCGATCAGCACCAACAAAAATGCTGCTAATTTTTTTCTGCTGCATCAAAAATGCAGCCATATTATCGCAAATTAATGTATAAGGAATTTGAGCATTTTCCAATTCCCATGCCGTTAAACGTCCTCCCTGTAACAAAGGCCTCGTTTCACATGCATAAACATGCTGAATCTTTCCGTTTCGAAATCCTGTTTTGATAACTCCCAAAGCAGTTCCAATACCTGCTGTGGCTAAACCTCCTGTATTACAATACGTCAACACAGTTTCATTTTCTGTAAGCACATTTACTCCGTTCATTGCCATTTTTTCACATAAATCGACATCTTCCATAAAAATGTGTTGTGCGATATTCGAAACAATCTGACGATAATCTTGCGGATCATTTTGTATTTGCTGCAACAAATAATTAATATAATTCACCAAATTAACAGCCGTCGGTCTCGTTTCTTGCAATTTTTTTGCAGCTTTTTTCATTTCATCTAATGACGCACCATGGTTTACATATTGAGCTAATGCCAAAAGAGCGGCTATCCCAATTAACGGAGCGCCACGCACTTTTAGGCTTAAAATCATTCGACACATATCATCAATGGAGTGACATTCGATCCACTCCTCTTGTTGTGGCAGCTTTTGTTGATCTAAAATGAAAAGATGTGGCTCCTCATATTTAATTGCTAACGCCTGAAGCCTTTTTAACGTCATATAGTCTTTTCTCCAATCTCAATTCGTTTTTTCTGAAGTTGCTTAATATAGGATCGATCCATTGGCTGTGCACCGCCTAAAGATTTTGCAATTGCTAAGATTTGCGCCACGTGCTCAGTACGCTCAACTCCATTCATTGCTTCAGCCAATGTTTCCCCCCATGCTACTATTCCATGGCGGGCTAAAATTATAACTCGATTTCCTGGTAAAAATGGTGTAATACTTTTAGCCAGTTGGTCAGTACCGGGAATAGCAAAATCGGCAATGGGAATACTGCCCATTGCTAAAATAATCTCTGGTAATGCATCATTAGGTAATTCTCTTAGATTTGGATTTGCAATAGTCCATGCTATAACGTGTGGAGGATGAGCGTGAATAACAGCTTTAGCTTTGGTACATCTTTTATATATCTCAAGATGCAATAAAAACTCCGAAGACGGCTTGCCGGAAATTATTCGGCCGTCTATATCTATTCTAGCAATATCACTGCTTATAATAAATGCTTTAGCTTTGCTTGAAGGAGTAATTGCAATCTCATTATTGTCTCGTACACTAATGTTGCCATCTGCTGCTGCCAACATGTTTCTAGCATACAAACGTTTTGCAATCTCAATAATTTCATTATTTTTCACAATAGAAATTCTCCAATTTTTGTGTGAAGTAAACAAATTAGATATTACAACAACGCAACAAATCCGTCACTACATGATTCGAAAATAGGATTCTTCTTTTACTGCCCTTTTCTGCAATTTGATCACTCTAATGACAAAATTACAAAGTAAAATTGTCATTAGAGTGACAATTTTGCATAAAAAATGAACAAGTTGGTTAAGTTCTGGCTTTGTACTATACTAAATTATGGAGAATAAATTTGACAAAAACACCAAGTAAAACACAAAGCGAAGGCTTAATTCTTATAGATGGCTCATCATATTTATATCGAGCATTCTATGCTTTACCACCTTTGACCAATTCTCGAGGGGAACCTACCGGTGCAGTGTTTGGCGTTATTAATATGATCCGTAAATTAATGGTGGATTATGATTCCAAATATATTGCTGTAATATTTGACGCCAAGGGTAAAAGTTTTCGTCATGATATTTACCCGGCTTACAAAGCCAATCGGAAAGTTACTCCGCATGACCTGCAAATTCAGATTCCACTTTTATTTGAGTTAATTGAAGCAATGGGATTACCTCTGGTAATAATCGAAGGTGTAGAAGCTGATGATGTTATTGCCACTTTAGCAACACGAGCACAACAAGAAAACATAGATACCTTGATATCTACCGGCGATAAAGATATGACTCAGTTAGTAAGCGAAAAAATTCATCTTATTAATACTATGAGTGATGAAACACTAGATGTTAAAGGAGTCAAAGAAAAATTTGGTGTATCGCCAGAAAAGATTACTGATTATTTAGCCCTCGTTGGTGACGCCTCAGATAATGTTCCAGGAGTTCCAAAAGTCGGACCTAAAACTGCAGCCAAGTGGTTAACTGACTACGGTTCATTAGAAGAAATTATTAATCATGCTGCTGAAATTAAAGGCATAATTGGAGAAAATTTAAGAAACAGTTTGCAACAATTACCGATATCCAAACAATTGGTTACTTTAAAATTAGATATCAAATTAGAATTAAAACTCAAAGATTTAAAAAAAGGAAAAACTAATAAAACAAAACTTATTGAATTGTTAAAACGATTAGAATTTAAAAAATGGTTAGCCGAACTTTTGCGTGAACGGCAATTAAAAAATCCAAACAAAAATTATCAAACCATATTGACCAAAGATGAATTCAATCCTTGGTTAAAAAAATTATCTAATGCTAAACATTTTGCTTTTGATACTGAAACAACAAGTTTAGATACTTTACAAGCAGAAATTGTTGGCATTTCATTTGCAGTTAAATCCGGCGAAGCCGCATATATTCCTTTAATGCACAATTATTCTGGCGCTCCATTGCAGCTCAGCCGCGACTATGTTTTAGAAAAACTAAAACCTTTACTAGAAGATCAAGATAAAATCAAATTCGGCCAGAATTTAAAATATGATATGGAAGTTTTAGCTAACTATGATATCGATGTACAAGGAATAGGTTTTGATACTATGATAGGAGCATATATATTAAATAGTTCCGATAATCACTATGATATGGAGAGTCTGGCATTAAAATATTTGGGAACAAGTGTTACTACATTTAAAGACATCGCTGGAACTGGAAAACATCAATTAACATTTAATCAAATTCCGATAGAAAAAGCGGCACCTTACGCTGCTGAAGACGCTGATATGGTTCTGCAACTACACGAAAAATTACTCCCGGAACTTTCAGCACATGATGATTCCCTTAAGATTTTACAAACCATTGAAATACCACTTATAAAAGTATTAGCCCGTATAGAACGTAATGGTGTTTGCGTAAATGCACAATTTTTACAGCAACAAGGTTTAAAATTTTCCAAACGAATCCTAGAACTCGAAGAACATGCATACCAATTAGCAGGAACCATATTTAATTTGGCTTCACCAAAACAATTACAAGAAATTCTGTTTGGCAAGTTGCAACTGCCGATTTCTAAAAAAACACCTAATGGACAACCTTCTACAGCGGAAAACGTACTACAACAATTAGCTTTGGATTATCCATTACCTAAAACTATCCTTGAACATCGGGCTCTAAGTAAACTTAAGTCTACTTATGTTGATGGTTTACTCGCACAAATTAATTCGCGTACTAATCGCGTCCATACTTCTTATAATCAAGCGGTAACAAATACAGGAAGATTATCATCAACTAATCCTAATCTACAAAACATTCCGATTCGAACTGAACAAGGGCGGCTTATTCGTCAAGCATTTATCGCCTCACCTGATCATAAAATAGTTTCTGCTGACTATTCACAAATCGAATTACGCATTCTAGCACATTTATCACAGGATAAAGGTTTATTAAAGGCTTTCTCTGATGGCGACGACATCCACACAGCAACTGCTGCAGAAGTGTTTGGTATACCCTTATCTGAAGTCACCAATGTGCAACGCCGTAGAGCAAAAGCTATCAATTTCGGTTTAATTTACGGCATGTCAGCGTTTGGTTTAGCACAACAGTTAAACATTTCCCGCGAACAAGCACAAAACTATATCGACCTTTACTTTGCGCGCTATCCAGAAGTTAAAACATTTATGCAAACAACACGTGATAAAGCTAAACAACATGGATATATCGAAACTCTATTTGGCCGCCGCCTTTTTATTCCGGACATCAATTCAAGCAATTTTGCGCGATTAAATGCAGCGGAACGAGCAGCTATTAATGCGCCAATGCAAGGAAGTGCAGCAGATATTATTAAAATTGCAATGATAAACATAGATAAATGGATCCAAAAAACTAAACTCGATGTAAAAATGATTATGCAAGTTCATGATGAATTAGTTTTCGAAATCGCCAAAAAAGATCTCAAAAAAGCTATTGGCCATATTCAAAAACATATGATCAATGCTGCAAAATTATCAGTTCCAATAATTGTTAATGTAGGTATAGGCAATAACTGGGATGAGGCGCACTAGTTTATCTAAATATTTTGTAGAAAAATATCATCAATTTATAGTATAATTTTAATATTTTTTAAGTAACATATTTTTACTATTTTTTGTTGATTTTACTGGAGCGGGTGATGGGAATCGAACCCACGTTACCAGCTTGGGAAGCACATTCAACCAATAAACAACAAAAGATTACAACAAATAACAACAATTAAATCAACGACTTATAAGATTTTAAGTTTTGTCCGTTTTTGCCATTTATGGTCATTATTTGTGGTCTAGTGCCCCAAGAGTGCCCCACAGAAATCACTAAAAGGCCTCTGTTAATTTAGTAAGATCAATCCATTTAAGACGATTATTTTTAGGACGCAAATCATCTATTGCGTGAAATAAATTAAAATCATCGACAAAACAGTAAACTCGTTTCTTTCCCAACTTTCCGTGCCCTTATAAAAAATAGCCCAGCGCGCAGGCAACTGGGCTCTGCAAGCGCAATGCTTGCAGGATGACTTAAAGTAGCTAACTACTTAACATAAGTATAAACCTAATAAAACATTGTCAATCATTTTTGTATTATCAAGTATTGTTAAGTATTATTCTATGTTGTTATGTATTGTATAGTTCACCGATTATAGACGCCTCACTAAAAATACCCAAACATTAACTATTCTTCTTTTTTTGCTTTAGTGACCCAAAAATGTGACAGTTTATTTATATAGGTGAAAGTTGCAAGAATAACTTGTAGCAATAGCCCATGATATTATTACAATTATTTCCGATTATGTAATATAAAATCAATATCCAAAACAGTTAATTGTCCATCTCCGTTAATATCTCCCAAATAAAGCGTTCCAGCACAATCATGACATCTATATATTGTTTTTAAGTATTTTTTTTCAAGCAATGGTGGAATAAAATCAAAATAATCTTTCCTATTAAGAATAGCGTTAAAATATTCATATAAACCTTTGTGCCCTTTTGTAGAATTGCACCTTTTACAAGCCCACACTTGATTATGGATTGATTGAATAGTATCGCATTTTTGGCATCTGTCGTTAAAATGTAATGATTTAGGTACCACATGTTCCTTATGTAGGTTTTCTGTGCTTCCACAGTATATACAGTTCCTATCAGATTCAACAAATTGCCAATCTTCGCGGCAGATATCAGACCAAAATTTAATGCCTGTTTTTAGTTCTTCAAATGTTTTTTTATAAACCCATAATGTTGCTTTTTTGCCTTTTCGCCATCAGATAATGAAAATGCGCTTTTAGCAACAATTTTCGCATATTGGTAGTAAATCAAATCTTGAATAGTTTTAACATCTCTATCTGGCATTATCGTCCTTATTGTTTTTTATTTGCGCATGATTTTTTTAATTGAGACGTGCTATTTTCCAGTAATTTGCGCAAATATTCAAGTTTCTTTCATACGCCATAAATAACTTTACATAGTATTTCTAAAGTATTTATCAATCAAATCATGTAGCTCTAGTAATTTTTCATCTGAAAAATCATTTATATTTGATTTAACAACATCAAAACCAGAAATATTATTATATGGCTTAATATTTAGGTATATCTTTTCGCTTAGTGATAATTGAAAAATATTTTTGTCTGTAATATAGGCGTAAAAAAAAGGGTTCGTGAAGTTCTCATCCAATGTTTGCATAAATATTTTTCTTGATTCTTTAGGTAATGATTTTATGAAAGCCAAACATTCTTTATATTCAACCTCTCCAGATCTAGCTTTGTCACAAATACTTTTTAATACGTATTTGCTAAATATACCTTTACCATCATCAGATACCAAAAACTCCACATATTCTTTTGCAACCTCAATATTCTCTGTTGCAACAATGACCCTTCGTATAAGGTTCAATTCTTTCAACTTCATCAACCAGTTCATTAAATCGTTTTTATGTTTATCTACGATTTGAAAAACCATATCAAAGCCTTGTAAAAACTTATCTTTATTTATCTTATATTCTTCGAGTTTGTGGTTATTATCACAATAATATATTTTACTATTAAGTGGTTTTTCATATATGTTATAGTTATAGTCACAATCAGTTATTTCATAAGCATAATATATGTCCTTCAGATCAGTGTACTCAAAAAATTCAGCATCTTCTGAAAAAGCTGTCTCAATATCTATAATGTATGGTGTATTGTTATGGGTAATAAAATTACCACCATGTGAATCATAAATTTGAAAAAGCTTTAAAAAGGCAAAAATTGCACCAAAACGAAAAGAAAATTTTTCACCTTCTTCTTCAGAATTAATAATATAATCACAAGTTCCATTGAACTTTTCGAGTTTATCTTCTAATTCTTTAATTATTAACTGTTTAAAACTTCCATTACCTTTAAGCTTTTTATATTCAATGGGTGGATTATGAGACAAATATTCCATAAATCCACAAGCTTTTTCAGGTTCATTATTATTAAATGATAATATTTTATATGTCGGCAATATACAATCATGAAAAACTGTTTTTTTCAGACAATCATTTATCAACTCTGAAGCACTTATTTTTATAGTATTGAAAATCTTTTCGGAGTCGGGACAAACATAATTATCAGATAAATGCTTTATATTGCCGACTAAACACATGTCTAGTGATACATTAGAATTTTTATACAATATTTTTTTCCCTTCATTAAATTCTAAAATAGCAACGAGCCTCCTATTATCTTCATTAAAATCATTTGGTTTGATTAATTGGATATTAACTAAATCTAATTTTTCGTTTTCAAAAAAGAATCTAATAATGCCTTCATAAAACTCATGAAGTCTAAATAACATTTTATTTACATTATTAAGTAGATTTGTTCTAATATGTTTTAGAAAATCAATAAGTCTAGTTCGCACTACATCACCAAGATCCGCAGTTAGACCAAAATTCGGATATCTATACTCCAGATACTTATTTTTATATACACATAACAATTCTGATATACTCTTGCTTAGATTAGCTTTTATTATATTTTTATCTTTTATAAAAGGATAACTATCAATTATTTGATTAATTCTATTCTCTGTATCGTACAATATGTGCTTTATTTCAGATTTAGTAGATGGATCTAAATTCTTAAGTACATTATTCATTTTTCATATCTCACATAAGCTAAAGTTGCAGGACATCTATCCTGCAACAATAGCCTACAATATCATCCAAATTAATCTCCTATCTGTTTTAAACTTTTGCCTCTAAGCATTATTACTACAAACTCTGATGCTGCTACATTCCACTCATTTACGATATTATCTATCTCATTTTTATGTTCAAGGTCATTGCTCTTACTATTGTTTAAAAGCTCCGCCATTTTATAGCCTATTAACATTATTGGACAAAAAGCATCAATTTGCTGACGAGAAAAGTTTAGTGTCGTTGAGGTGTTCAACCACCTTAGCGACACGCCTTAATTAATGAAACTTGCTAGCAAATCTCACTAATCCCATCACGTTGCTTTTTGCAACGTGACGGTGTTAGAATAACCTTGTGTTGCTGAAAGGTCAAGTTTTTACTTAAATCAAAATAAAAATTAAATATTTTCTGTATTAGTAATAGTTTTTGTTTCTTTTTCGATGCAACCAAAGACAATCGCTAAAATATGCATTATTGTTGGTATTGCAGGTATGAAAACTATAAAAACGTCAAATACAAGTGCAATTATTGGAAAACAGACAATCCATTTTTTGTTTATTCTTTTTCCTCTATAAAATGTAATCAGCACCATGCCCAACAAAAGCAAAAACAAAATAATATTAATTGTAATTGCCATGCCATCTGAGCTGATATTACCTTGTGATTGAACTGCTGCATTTGCCCCAGCAAGCCTTATAAAATAAGTAGGTATCATCAAAAAAATATAAGATAATAAAAATGTTATTAGTTTCATTTTAATTGCTCCTGATTTTCAAAATCACACCATAATTGTAAGTTGTGACCAACTATATTTAATCCTATAAGAAAAGTTAGCTTTATAATAAATTTGCTAAAATTAACTTATATGGGCGAACGTTAATATGTAACATATCAAAACTAAAATTACTCATACCAACACTTGTTGCTCTGATATAACCCTTTTAGTATAAATATAAACATTTATTTAGATACATCTTTATATTCTAAAATTAAATCTTTTATTTTCTTATTTGCGACAGGATGGAAAACAAATGCTTGCTGAGATATTTCAAGTGGGGTTATGTAATTCTCTATTCCTACATATTGAAAAAGCTCTGCACCATATTGCAACTCCTGTCCCTCAATATATACTCTATCATTTAATTTGGCATCTAAGATTATTGGAGGTAGCTCATCCGATGAATCAAAATATAGCACTTCATCTGTTAGAACTTGAGCAACTTTATAAACTGATTTTCTTGGGCGCAAATAATAACGGTTTTTTCTTAAATTAAACTCCCCATCTTTAGCTTTCTTTATGCATGTTTCTGGAGAATTAATATAATCTAAATCGATAGTTTTCTGTAACTCACGAACAAGTAAAAGAAGTTCTTTTTTAAATTTTACTTCCCTATTTTGTGAATCATTTTCCTCGACCCCTTGTGTTTTAAATGTAGCATGAGTTTTTGAACCTTCAGCTACTTCAATGTTTATTACGACAAGTGTAAGTAAAATAAATAATAAAATTATTTTTTTCATAATTAATATCTCATTATTAATAAAAATTTAAGAAGTTGATGCTTGTTTAATATCCAATAACATTATCCCCATATCTTTATAAAAAGTTATCTTAAAATCTTTGCCGTTAAAAATCTTTTTTTGTGAAATATTATCGTCAGAATCATCAGAAATTTTAGCCATCTTTGACCACGAATCAGAAGCCCAATCTAAAACTTCTTCTTGTTGATCAGGAAAAAAATTATGTATAAATAATATAATAAGGGTCAAGTTCTTTATAACAACACTGTCATTATCATTAGGCAAACCAAGCAACAATGCTGCTTCACTTATATCCGATTTGTCTCCAATAAGTTGTAATAGTGCAATACTATCAACAGTATGACCAATGTAATTAGCTTGTCCATTAGACATTGCTTTTCCTTCACTCATTAAGAAATATTCTGATAAATTCTCCATAGCTTGATCACGAGAAATGCCCAGAGTCTGTACTTTACCGTCATTTTTAACAGACTGCTGATCAATTAATGTAGAATCAAATTGCTCAATATCACCATATACCGACATAGATATCAAAATCACCAAAATAAATATCGTTAAACTCGTAATCTTTTTTAACATAAGAGTTACTCCTCTTTTTCACTGGTCAATAAAATGTCCTTTCAATCATTGTGCTATATATTTTAGTCTCATAGTACGCAATTGAGTACATATTTATAACACAACAATTATTAAAATCCTATCAATTTGTACTTAATTGAGGATATTATTTGTCAAAAATTAGCCAAATCAAGGATAAAGACCTATATAGACTAGGTTTAAAGATCAAGAAACTTAGAGAAAAACGAGGTATTGGTCGTGACGCTTTTGTGCGGGAAGCAGAAATATCGAAACATTACTTCTATCGTATTGAATATGGCAATGCTAATCCCTCGATTTTAGAGCTTAGAAAAATCGCCAACTGCCTCAAAGTAAGGGTAAAAGATTTAATTGATTTTTAGATAAAATATCAAGATTCGCTAGAACTTCTTTTGCTGAATTAGCGCTTTGCTGGACTCAAAAACCACAAAATCATCCCGGTACCAGTGAAACAATATAAAAGCAATTTAAAAAAGAATTGCCAACAAACTCGCAACAATAGACCTACCATGCAAATGGAACTAATTATTCTCGCAAAACAAAGCCAATTTTATATGAATTAAAACGACGATTGCATCTTTTTTAACAGGATTAGATTCTGAACAATAGAATTTTGTATGCTTTTTTCGTAACGTAAAATTTTGTCCACGTTCATAGTCGAAGGTAGATTATATACTTTTAACCTTATTTCTTCGGCAAATTGGTTCTTTTGACTTTCTATTTCAAGTTCTTGGATTTCTTCTCTTATTTGGGTATTGCGCTCCTCTATACAATATACCAACACGTTAGCTATTTCCCTATCCGTTTTAAAACCAGCATTAGTTAAAATTTCGCGCATCTCTTCAAAACTTAGATCATCATTATCAATGGGATCTTGATCATCCGATTTTTGCTCATTTAACTTCTCTATAATATTATAAAAATCATCTGCGATATCACTTGTTATGCCATCACCTTGCCATTCTGGTTTATCAAACTTTACAACGCCTCTTTTTAGGGCTTTTATATATTTATTGTTCCAGCTTAAACTTTCTCTCTTTTCTTTGATTTCGCTACCAATTTCCTTATTTGATTTAGGATTAATTGAAAGGAAACCATTAGAGTCACTACCAGGGTTATAATAATCGTATATAACCATATCAAGTTGTGATCTTATGCTTCCTGTCTCAAAGTTTATCACACGTCTTAAACGCCAAAAATCAACACCAATCTTTTCGACTAGAAGGCTTTCAATTTGATTTTGTGGACTGAGACATTTAATAAGATTATCTAATAATTGGTTATAATCTTCTTCTATTTCTTTACCGTCACCATTAGATATGATCAGGCTTTTAGTAAAAATACCATGCTTAATAGCATTTTTAGATACTGTTTTTTTCCCAGCCTCACTAGTTGCGCCAGTTGAAAGCAAAGCATTTTGTTTGTTAGCTTCTATCTGTTTTTCACTAGCCATAATATATCCTCACCATAATTTTAAATGTCATTTTCATTCTATTTTTCTATACGCGATATACGCAATATACGCAAAATTAGTAAAAAAACGGCTTTTTGCGTATTTTGCGGATGATTTCTAAGGTAAATAATTTTCATTTTTCATCTGCTCCTAAATGTGGATTTACTCTAAAAATATTACTTGGACGTCCAGCGAACAGAGTTTCATTTTCCTGTTTAAATATATAATTGTGTTCTTCCAATATTTCTAAAGCAGGCATTAAATGTTTAACCCGTTTAAATGTCCGCAGAGAGTCAAAACATTCTTTAACAGAAAAATCGGAAATATTTTTAGTTTTAATCCAATTTAATACTTTTCTTGCTCCGTTTAGGTTCTGGTCTGCCTGCATAAGGTCAAAAGCAGCTAATGCTTGTTCTGAAAGGATTTTCGCCAAATCTATGGCTTTTATTATGGAAATATCACCTATTAAAAGCGATTTTGTATTGCCCCCAAAAACATCCGCATAATCCGCAAAATTAACGCAATGGAATAGCCCGGCAATGCGTATCACAGCCCCCGGCAGTTTGCCTGCCCAGCTTTTGATATGCTCAAACTTTCCGCCGTCTTTTAACTGTGTTTCAACGGCTTTGGCATAGTCTTTCCAGCGCCGGTTAGCCTCAAAGCTTAGTTTGAGCTTGAAAATATTATCGTTATCTATAGCCAGTAGCTTTTTTAATGAAGCTGTATATTTTTGCTTTACGTTTTCCGGAATTGGTTTTGATATAAGTTTACGCTCCCCCAAATTTGATTTAGGCAGAACGTACAAAAATCTTGCGAGTAAACCTCTGGTATCAAATTCTTTTCTGGCAGCCAGAGAGCGCAATACATCAGGCTGGGGAGCAAGCCCCAGTGTAAGCGCGGGGTGGTTCATAAAAACCGGTGGACGGTTATTGCGGTCAACGCGTAGCGAATCGCCGGCATGGCCGTGTAAGTAAATATCTATGTTAGGTATACCTCCGCTGTAACGACCTGCCATCATCTCTACAATACCTCCTTCCGGCGAGATTATAGCCAGTTTATCACCATGTTTAGCCATGGTTATACCAAGGTTTTCCGGAGTGATGTCCTGCGCCCACAGGCGTGGTATCTTGGGTATTTCCGGAATAGACTGCTCTAATTCTTCAATATCATTTTGTAACTTTGAAAAATTGTCTCCGGAAGCGGTTGCTGCCTTTTTGCGCAGCCTTATGATTGTGCTTTCAACGGTTTTCTTTCTTGATGCTGCGCGGTTTATTTCCGGCTTGATTATTTCCGCCTGTTCCTGTTCCCACTCCACAAGCGGACTGGTTAAGATTTTTACCACGGAAGACTTGCGGTTAGCTGATTCCAAAGCCGCAATTGTCCAGATATTTACCGGCTCACAGTAGCCCTCCTCGACCTCGACGATAAATTTACTTTGGCAGCACGTACTTAGAACAGCCAAAGCCATCATTGCCGGCAGTTCTAAAGGCGTTTCTGTGGCTTCGGAAACACCATAAGCCATTTCGCCAAGCCAGCCCGGCAATAAGCCTTTATCAATGCAGGATAGGTTTATTTTATCAAGGCTAATCGGCATAGGTATGCTTTGCAGTGAGTTTATTTCCAACTGCTTTAAAGCTTCCCTTTTGGTGGCTATGATTGCGTTTGGTTCTGTCCCTTCGGATATATCCTGTTTAATGTCATCCGCGATAAAATTTAATCTTCTTAACTGTGATTTTTCTTTAACAACATTAGCATAAAAAAGAATATTAGCAACAGAAGGCGTATTTTTTGCCAGTTCAAATAAATAAGCCTCGCCGCCAGCGTTATCCAATTCATTTAGCTGCTTTAATTTCTCGCCGATAGTGATTATGTCAAAAGGTTGTTTTTGCTCGCCAAGGTCACCTATCGCACGGAAAATAAGCCGGTGCTTTGAATCGTAAAAATCATCTTCGCTAACCTGCTCGTCAATCTTGTCCCAAGCGGAATTATCTAGCATTAAACCGCCGATAACGCTTTGCTCAGCTTCGGGTGAGTAAATGGGAGCGGGGGCGGCAGTGCGCCGCTCCTTAATTTGATTACGCATCATTGCGCCCCCCTGCTAAAAAGTATTTGGCTACGCGGTGCGCCACGCCTTCGGGAGACAATTCCGTTGTCCAGTCGGTTTTTATATTCCACCCTCGCTGTCGAAGTTCCAAAACACGCCCGCTAGGGTGCATTATTTCAAGTTTATTCCGCGCTTGAAAAGTTGTTAAAGTTTTACCTTCAGAGAGCCAGCTTAAAATTCTTGACCTTTGCGCAGTTAAACTGATATTATAACATTTTGACTGTTTCGAATTGCCCAGTCTGTCGAGAGACGCTGGGCTTATTTTTGCATTACTCATTATCAACTCCTTGCTGATCTATCCAATCTTCAAATTGTTTAGCGTTAATTAATAGCTTACGAGAACCTATACGCCGCAAGCATTTCGAACACCCATTGTGTTTCTTATGAAATATAATCCACCTTAAACTAGATTCGGAAAAAGGGAAAATTTCCGCTGCTTGTTTTACGGTTAACCAAGTATTTTCTAAATTTTGCATAATATTTTCTCCAAAATCTGTGTATTGATAATTCTGGCAGACTATTTCTAAACTTTGCCTGCTTTCATGAACTATAGGTTGACAAAATATGTCAGCGGTTGACAAAATATGTCAGCGAATAATTAGATATGTTAAAAATAAAAGATTATTTTATTAGATTAGATTTTCTAGTTAATAATTTGCCATTTAACAGGGTTACCAGTAGCTAAATATTGAAACTTATTGTTTTTGTATAAAAGGAACTTATCGAAATGTTGGTGTAATACTGGAAATCCATTTTCTAATTCATCCATAAATCTTTTAATTGATTGATAAGGATTAGTTGAACTAATAAATTGGCTTTTTCTCTTTTCTAATTCTTCTTGCATGGCATTCACTTCTTTTTGTAAAACTTTAATATGATTGTTAAGTTCAAAAATAAAAGATTTTAATGACATCTCATTTTCAAAATTCTCTGCCGTTATTGGAAAAGCAGAGTTTGAATTATTTCCTTCTTCTTTATTTTTCTCATCCTGTAAATATTCCTTATAATCATTAATAATACTAATAAGTTCTTCAGGATTTTTTTTAGCTCGAGATTGATAATCAATAATATCTTTAATTCTATTTCTGTAAATATTTAGTTTTAATCCTAGTCGCTTCTTTCCTTTTCCACTATGCTTAACTACGCCGGTTACTTTTGCTTCAATGTCATGACTTGAAATTGGTTCTTTAAATTCTTGCTGATGTCCTACGAGGTACAAAATATATTTTAAAGCAGCCTTATTTTTAGGATTATACCGCATGCCACCGAAATTTATTATACAGATTAATTTATTTTTATAGTCTTTTTTAATTACTAGTTCTGCACAATTCATGCTACCAGTTTCTTTTGATATAAATTGGTTAGTAGCAGGAATTGGTTTTCCAAATTCTTTAACAAGATTTTTTTCGCTGATTTTTGGCACATTGATATTATTTTGAGTAAGTTTATTTTTCTGTAAACTATGCTCAACCATATTTACCGCCATAGGCTTCACGCTATTTTCTTTTACTTCGAGCTCCAATATTTTGCTATAAGCATGACTAACATCTTTATCACTCGTCTCATTTCTGCCTAAAGCATCGGCAATTTTTACTAAAATAAAAACTGCTAAATATTCTACTTTAGAAAGTTTCATTGCTTGTTCTAACCAACGTTTTCGTTTGTTTTCATTTTCAGATAAGCTATATTGTGATTTTTCCACCAGCATATTTAGTTCCTCTTTACAAAAATCGTAGGCATGTATCAACATTTCAGGATTTAACCAGCCTTCAGTCTGTAGTAGATCAGTACAAATTTGAGATCTCTTAAACTCACCACTACCTCGATCCCAATGCCATCGCATCATAAGATATGCCCATGTGATAGCTTCTTCTAATATCCTTTGGTCTTTATTGATAAGTATGTTTCTCGCTTTATCAGCATATATTTTAAAATAACTCTTCGTTTCTATTTTCCCATAAAGCAAATCTTCCAGCTTATAGTGCTTACGTGGAATTGGTTGCATAGTTGTACTTACATTGGCGTTGTTATTTTCGCGCAACTTCTTAAGCCTAACCCCCTCGCTTTCAGGCGTAATAACTTTATCCTTAGTTCCCACAACAAATACTTCTTTATTTTTTTTGATTGCTGGTCGCGCCATAGTAAGTTTATCCTCTTCTGAAGTATATCGTTCCTTCTCACACTCTTCTTTAAGCTGTAACAAATCTTTCACACGCATATATACATCATCTAGTGTAATAGCTTTTGGCACCCATTTTATGGGAATTTGATATAATATTTCCTTTGGTGGTTCATAGATTATGATCTCACCATTTTCGTCTTTTAAATACATCCATTCCTCTTTTATTGTCCCTTTATTATGTTTCAACTTGTCAATATAATCTGGGTAATCCGAATCATTTACAATTATTTCCAAATAGCTTGATCGCACTTTTCTATATGAAACCTGTTTATCAGGATTTTGTGGCATTATATATAATTTGACTTTACCTTTATGTGCATATTCAGAAAAAAGGCGAAAATCACCATAGCGTATCTCATTTGCTGCCTTTTGAATATTTATAAAATCCGAATCTTTTTGAGTTGTGCATTGCATTTTTTTTTGTTTCATAATCGGCTCCCAAATATCTTCTCATTCATTTTTGCCACAACCTTTGCTGTGTGAGCCTCTGATAAGTGTGCATAGCGCTTTACCATCTGTAAGGTTTTATGGCCTAATACCTCTGCTATTTCAGCTAAAGATGCACCATTCATAGCTAAATAAGATGCCGCACTATGACGCAAATCATGAAAGCGAAAATCTTCTATTTCTGCTTTTTTTAATGCTTTAACCCATGGATCACGGATATTGATCGGTTTATTTGGATCTTTTTTACTAGGAAATAATAGCTGCGTATCTATACGTCTTACTCTCGACATTTTATTTATCAGTTCTAATGCATAACCTGTTAATGGCAATATCCTGCGTTCTTCATTTTTAGTTTCATGCAAAGTTATTACGCTACGATTAAAATCAATATCTTTCCACTTAATATTTAGCAGCTCCATTTTTCTTGCGCCTGTGGAAAATGCTAATACTACTAAAGTATGCAGATAAGGATTAGCGCTAGTTTTGCAGGCCTCCAACAATCTTGCGCGCTCTTTGTCTTCTAAGAAACGAACTCTTTCCTTTGGCTCTTTAAGTTTTTTAACCTTACGCATTGGAGTATCATCTAACCATCCCCATTCTTTAACGGCCATGGAAAAAGCAATAGATAGAGCAGTCAAGTAACGATTTACAGTTGCTGACTTAATATCCCGTTTAGTTGATGTTCCTTGTTTATAGAGCTTATCTCTAAGCTCTGCAATTAACGCTGGTGTGACGTCTGAAAGAATGTGATGACCTATTTGATTTTTCCACCATAAAAGCTGAGAGGTCATAAGTTTCTGAACTTTTGGTAATTTAGGAAGCTCATTTTTAACAAAACGGTCAATCATTTCCGATAAAGTATGACGTTTTGCTTCACTGGTTTTAAAATAGCGGCCTTCTCGGATAGCAGACTCTACTTGTTGCACCCATTTTTTTGCATCTGTTTTGCGGTTAAAAGTAGCTGTTTGAGCAGGATAACCTTTTAAACGAATTTTTGCTCTGTAAGTAATTTGTTCATCTTTATTTTTTCTTTCTTCAATGTTTGCCATTTTTGTTCTCCCCAACAAATAATAAAATACTACAGCAAACCACAAAAAATAGCAATATAAGTTAAGTAAGCTTATGCCCTTTTTAAAATAATTATAGATTTTTCATATAGATAGAGATTATAAAAACCTGCCATGGGGCACTTATGGGGCATTTATTTAGAAAAATGTCTAAATTTGTAGAAAAAATTGTCAACTTATAATATGATTTTAACTTAATTATTAGATGGGGTTTTTTATGATGTATTATTGCTATTTGTTATTTTTTAGTGCCCCGTGAGTGCCCCATGAAATATTTTTGTAGGTGCGGAATGTTGTAACTTATTGATTTTACTGGAGCGGGTGATGGGAATCGAACCCACGTTACCAGCTTGGGAAGCTGAAGTTCTACCATTGAACTACACCCGCAAGATGTTATTTAAGTTTAATATTTTAAACAAATAAAGCAAGGATCAAATATGACTAAGAAAATTAAAACTGAAGTGGTTGTGTTAGGAAGCGGCCCCGGTGGTTACACCGCTGCTTTCCGTGCCGCTGATTTGGGTAAACAGGTAGTTTTGATAGAACGTTACCAAACCATTGGCGGTGTCTGTTTAAATGTCGGCTGTATTCCTTCAAAAACATTATTACATGGTGCCAACATTATTAATGAAACGAAAGAAATATCGAAATATGGTATAAATTTTGATGATCCCAAAATCGATATAGAAAAACTGCGTTTACGGAAAGAAGACGTAGTTAAAAAATTAACTATGGGTTTAGCTAATTTAGCTAAGCGCCGTAAAGTAGAAATTACACATGGTATTGGCAAGTTTGTATCAGCTAATGAAATCGAAGTAAAAAACAACAACGAACAAGTTCTCATTACTTTTGATAATGCCATTATCGCTGCCGGTTCCAAACCAATCAAATTACCATTCATGCCTAAAGATCCTCGCACAATGGATTCCACCGATGCCCTAAATCTATCCAATGTACCAAACAAAATATTAATTGTTGGCGGAGGAATTATCGGTTTAGAAATGGCAACTATTTATGCAGCATTAGGCAGCAAAATTTCTATCGTAGAATTCATGGACCAATTAATACCTGGTGCTGATAGTGATTTGGTTAAACCTTTACATAGATTTATTAACAATAAATATGAAAACATAATGTTAAGCACCAAAGTAGTTAAAGTAGAAGCCGATGCAAACGGATTATTAGCGCACTTCGAGAGTAAAAATACACCTATTGAACCACAACGATATGACTGCATTTTGGTGGCTGTCGGCAGGCAACCTAATGGAAAAACCATTGGTGCTGAAAATGCTGGTATTAATTTGGATCAACGGGGATTTATCTCAGTTGATAAGCAAATGCGAACTAACGTATCACACATCTATGCTATAGGTGATATAGTTGGAAATCCAATGTTAGCCCATAAAGCGGTAACAGAAGGACGCCTGGCTGCTGAAGTAATCGCCGGTAAAGACCATCACTTTACGGCGAAATGCATTCCTTCAGTAGCATATACTAATCCAGAAATTGCATGGGTGGGGTTAACAGAAACCGAAGCCAAACAACAAAATATCAACTACGGCAAAGGTACATTTCCTTGGCTCGCCAGTGGTCGTTCTTTAAGTATCGATCGGACCGAGGGATTTACCAAATTATTATTTGATGAAAAAACTCAAAAATTACTCGGCGCAGGAATTGTCGGTCCAAATGCCGGTGAATTAATTGCTGAATTAGCACTAGCAATCGAAATGGATTGCAAAGCTAGTGACATCGCAGAAACAATTCATCCGCATCCAACATTATCAGAAACAATTATGATGTCTGCTGAAGCATTTTTAGGAACTATTACTGACTTATATATGCCTAAACAGCATAATTAGTCTTTGCACAACACCATACATCAATTCTGCTTACACCGAACTGAAGTAAAACGTTACTCAGTTCTCTGACAGTATTTCCAGTAGTTATCACATCATCAATGATAGCAACATGCTGTGCAGAAAAATTTTTACTAACCTCAAAAGCATTTTTTACATTTTTCTGCCGCAGTTTTGCAGGAATAAGAGTTTGTGCTTCTGTATGCTTAACACGAACACAAGAACTAAAATCAATCGGAATATTTAGCTGTTTTGCAATAGGTCTAGCCAATTCCAAAGCTTGATTATAACCACGCTCACGTAAACGATACTTATGCAACGGAACCGGAATTATAACCTCGGGAAGGCTTTCACATCTGTAACTATCAACTAATTTATTAGCCATCAACTCACCAAGAACTTTTGCATAAATTAATTTATTCGCAAATTTCAATGCACTAATGAGATGATCGATAGGATATTGGTAATAAAAAAGAGCAATGATGTTATTAGACAACGTATCTACCCATGGTAAATCAGCTTCACAACTTCGACATAAATCTTGATCACGATAGCTCAGCATATTACAGAGAACACACGTGCCGGGGAGAAGATAATGCAGTGGGTTTTTCATGGCGATATTTTATTTGATTTAGGATCAACATGTTATACAGTAGTCAAGTTTTATTATAATTGCTGTTATATGTTATATTTTTTAACAATTTACTTGACAAGTAATTTAACATATGTTATTTTTAACTTTAAATAGAAGGAAAACCGGTTAAAATTTATCAAGAGATTCAAAAGGAGATAATTTAATGAGCACGTTCCTTCAAAATCTTCGCAAGAAACATAAATATTCTCAGGAAGAACTTGCCAAATTAATTGGCGTTTCACGGCAAACTTTTGCGCAAATTGAAACTAACAATACCGAATTAACCATTTCACAAGCGCAAAAATTAGCAGGTGTATTTAAACTTTCTCTAGATAATTTCTCAACTGAAAAAGAAATTCCAGAGCCAAAACTTATTATTACTAAAAAGAAAACTGGAAAAATCATAAAAGAGGCTAAAAAACTTGCGACAAGAATTTCTGTCCCCCAAAAAAATATTAAAAAATTTAAAGAAGTTTTGCTTTATATTCTTGATAAAGTGGGGGCAAAATCTAATGTTGGGGAAGGAGTAATTTGTAAGCTATTATACTTTATTGATTTTGATTACTATGAGAAATATGAAGAACAGCTCATGGGTGCCATTTATATCAAAAATCATTTTGGTCCAACGCCGATCGGTTTTACAGATCTTCTAAAAGAAATGGAAAAACAAAAAGAACTGGCTCATGTAAAGCAAGAATATTTTAAACTCCAGCAAAAGAAATACCTACCACTTAGAAAACCAAATCTTACTTTACTCTCAGCTCAAGAAATACAACATATTGATTGGGTATTAGAACGACTTTCTAATAAAAATGCAAAGGAAATGGAAGAATACACACATCGGGATGTTCCCTGGATTACTACGGAAAAGCAATCGACTATTGATTATGAATCGGTTTTTTATCGCACACCTGAGTTTTCCGTAAGGGAATATGATGATGAATTACCTTGAAACAGAATTCTTTTTACGAGACTTAAAAAAGCTTCTTAAAAAATTCTCTACTTTAAAGAGCGATTTAAAATCAGCTAAAAAAGCAGCCATTGAACTTTATCATATCCATAAAATAGATAATCAAAGCGTTTTCGAACTACAAGGTTTTAGCAATAAAAAAATATAACTTTCTGGAAAATCAAAAAATTTGCTTGTAAAAGCTTAAAAGGAAAAGGCGTTAAAAGCGGTATTCGTGTTATATATGCGTACCATAACGATAAAGAAAAAATTGTTTTTTTGGAAATATATTTTAAAAGCAATAAAGAAAACGAAGATCGAGAAAGGATAAAGAAATATCTTAATTAAATTGGTGGAGGCGGCGGGAATCGAACCCGCGTCCGCAAATCCTCCGCCTTTGGCACTACATGTTTAGCTTAGTCTTTAATTTTAACCACTTATTATCCGACTACCAGGACAGTTAAACAGCGAGTCCTTAAAGTTTAATAACGCAATTTGGACAAATTACGTTACGAGCTTATGTAATATGACCATTGGCTCTGTACGCATAAGCACATTCAGGCAATGGTACTGCCAGCTGTTTATGCAGCTACGGCAGCAAGTGCATAGTCGTCATTTGCAACTATATTTAATGCAACCAAATTTTAACGAGTTAGATTACATACTCGACATGCGCCTTCAGTTTTGCAACCTGCGTCGAAGCCGGTCGCCCCCATAAAGACTCATTATAAGTTTAGCACAGATGAGGGGTTATTTGGCAAGAAGTTTTTGCTTGCGACGCTCCCATTCGCGACGTTTTTCAGCCTGACGCTTATCATAAAGCTTTTTACCCTTAGCAAAAGCGATCTCGAGTTTTGCCACACCTTTTTTCCAATGCAGATTTAGAGGCACAATTGTATAACCCTTACGTTTTATAGCTCCGATAATTCTATCTAATTCTTTACGGTGTAACAGCAACTTTCTAGTACGTGACGGATCTGGAGTTATGTGTGTTGACACAGTATTTAATGGCGATATGTGAGCACCAATTAACCAAGCTTCACCGCCTTTTACAGTTACATAACTCTCTGCAAGTTGTGCGCGGCCTGCACGCAAACTTTTAATTTCCCATCCTTTAAGAACTAAACCTGCTTCTAAGGTACTCTCAATTTGATAATCATGACGCGCTCGACGATTAACAGCGATAACATTACTATCCTGTTTAGATTTCGCTGATTTGCCCATACACTTTTAGAAACTAACTGGTCCTTTTTCTTTTAGAGGCGCAGGTTCATTGTTGATTGTAACCAATTTGTTATCTCTAAAATTTAGATCAAGACTCTTTTTGGTAATTTTGCCACCATTCACTTGTTTGGTATAAACATAAGTCCAATAATCATTGTTGAACACATCAACTAGAACCGGTTCTCCAAGAAGAAAACATACTTGCTCCTTATTCATACCATAACGTAGTTTGTTTACTGCAGATTGATCAATTATATTACCTTGTTGAACAGAAGGCACGTAAGGTTTTAACAAACATCCTGTTAAACCTAAACAGATAACTAGGACACTAATTTTGGCAATTATCTTTCTCATAACTTCACCTATGTATTTTTTCCATAATACTATAGCTCATTTTTTATAATTTCGCACATTTCTTTAGCATGTGCTAAGGTTTGTTTGGTAATGTTTATGCCACCCAGCATTCTTGCTATTTCCTCAATCCTTGATTCATTAGACAAAGTTTCAACTTCTGTAACTGTAGTATTCCCTTTTATTTCTTTACTTACTCTTATATGTTGATGACTCAAAGCCGCTATTTGTGGTAGGTGTGTAATGCAGATAACTTGCGTGCTACAACTTAGAGATTTTAATAAACGGCCTACAATTTCGGCAACTTTGCCGCCTATTCCAACATCTACTTCATCAAAAATTAATGTCGGAGTCACCTCTTGTTGTGCGGTAAGTGTCTGTATTGACAAGCTTATGCGTGATAACTCACCACCAGATGCCACCTTACTTAATGGTTGTAATGGCTGCCCAGGATTAGTAGTAACTAGAAATTCAACTTGTTCTAATCCATTAGCACTAGAGCTTTTTCCCTTAAGTGGAATAAGATGAATAGCAAACTCGCCCTGGGGCATGTTCAACTGTTGCATTTGCTTAGTTACTTGTTGAGATAATTTTTGCGCCGCCTGTCTACGACTATCAGTTAATTTATTTGCAGCTTCTTTATAATCAAGCGAAAGTTTTTCAACTTGTTGCAATGTTTCTTTAAGATCAATTTCAGAATTGTTTAACTGCTGTAATTGTAAAGTTAAATCTTTATGTAAATTGTATAATTCTTCAGGTTTAACATGATGCTTACGCGCTAAATCATGAATCGTGCTTAAACGTTGTTCAACCCATTGTAATCGTTCTGAATCTAAATTTACTTTATCAAGGTAATGGCGTAATTCTAAGTCGGCTTCTTCAATTTGAATAATGGCATTGTTGATTAACTCATAAGTTGCCTCTATTTTACTATCTATTTCTTTAATACCGATTAATTTATTACGTGCAATAGATAAGTTGTTTTCGTTAATTATATTCATCACTGTATTACAATCGTTTAATAATTGCTCAGCATTAACTAATCTTTTATGTTCTTGATGCAAATCTTCTAATTCATTTTCTTGAAGAGCTAATTCATTCGATTCCTTAATCTGATAATTTAACAATTCAGTTTGTGAACCATGATCCTTAGTTAGCTGTTGTAATTGTATTAATCTCGCATTTGTTTGTTGCCACGCTAAATAAATCTGCTGTACTTGATTTAATAAACTTTCATGCTCTGCAAAAATATCCAACAAGTTACGTTGCTGATCACGCTCTGATATGGTTTGATATTCGTGCTGACCGTGAATATTTATTAACAGAGAACCTAATTCACGGATTTGTTGTTGAGGACAAAGAATACCATTAATAATACTGCGCGAACGACCATCTGTACTTATTATTCGGCTAATGATACACTCGTCTTCATTATCTTCATTATTCATACCATAATTTTTTAACCACTGCTTTGCTTCAGAAATATTTTGCAAATCAAAAATAGCTGTGATTTCACACCGCTTACATCCGTGTTTTATCATTTTAATATCAGCACGTGAGCCTAAAACCAATTTTAATGAATCGATAATTATTGACTTGCCAGCACCGGTTTCACCGGTGAGCACAATCATGCCTCGTTGCAAATCGATATTAAGATTCTCGATTATAGTAAAATTCTTAATCGAGAGGTGTGTTAGCATCCATTTATCCAGTGTAACTTGCCACGAAGAGTCGCATAATAATCATAATCTTTTAAATGAATTAATCGTAATTGATTAACATGCTTTTTAATTTTAATTTTGCCCTCTAAAGGAACCGGAATAAGCTCTTGGCCATCACAACTAATATTAGGACAGGCTTTACAATCTTTAGCCATGACAATTTCAATATCACTATCCCCTTTAACTACAATTGGCCGATTACTTAAAGTATGTGGAAACATCGGTAATAAAACTATGGCATCCAAACCGGGATGTAAAATAGGCCCCCCTCCTGATAAAGCGTGGGCGGTAGACCCAGTCGGAGTTGCTACAATCATTCCATCGGCACGATGAGTACTGACTAATAGTCCATTAATATAGACTGTAAATTCGATCATGCGATTGATTTCACTGGGTAATAAAACTACATCATTGAGAGCAAGTTTAGTAGCAATTATATGATCTTGGTGTTGAACATTGGCATTAAATAAAAACCGTTTTTCTTCGATGTAATCGCCTTGTAAAATTTTACCTATATTGTCAATCTCATCAGGACGAATATCGGTCAAAAATCCTAAGGTACCACGGTTAACTCCTACTACCGGAACATCTTGATCAGCAGCAAAGTGTGCTGCGTTTAATAAACTGCCGTCGCCACCAACAACTATAATAAGATCACAATTATTTTTTAATTGCTCACGGGAAATTACAGATAAATCATGAGTAGGCACTATAATCGCAGTTTCTTTTTCGATAAGCACATTGATATTACGTTCTTGCAGGTATGACACTAATGTATTCAGTGTCTCTGCAACGCCTTCTGTATGTTGCCGACCCATTAAAACTATATTCTTAAAAATTGACTCCATATTTACCCCTTATTTTAGTATTCAAACCTGAAAAAAATAATAGTCAACATTGCTCCACAACAAACTAATATTATGCCAATTATATCTAATAAATTTGGCATTTCATGCCAAAATAACCAACCAAAGAAGCCACTAAAAACTACATTTAAGTACATTAACGAACTGACAAGTGTTGCTGGAGAACATGCTAAAGCACGAATTGTAAGCTCTTGATAAATGGTTCCAAAAACACCAATAGCACATAAAACCAATAATATATGAGGTGATGGAAGTTGCCAATGAAAAACGGATATTAAGCTACTGATTATCAGTGCTATTAAAAAATAATGGAACATGATGCTATAAACATCATTTTCTTTACTCAACATACGTACGATGAATATAGAAATCGCTGCTAATAGTCCAGAAATAAGCGCAAATAATGCAGCCGGATTGAATATTTCATATCCGGGCTCAAGAATTAACGTTATTCCAATAAAACTAATTGTCAAACTTACCCATACTCTTATATTAATCGTCTTTCTCAACACAATTAATATTATAAGAGGAAGAAATAATGGATAAGTTGTCGACAATAAAGTTGCATCGACCAATGGTACATAAGCTAATGCAAGGTATAATAACAACATGGCAAGCATGCCAGCTATAGAACGAATAATCTGTAATGGATATTTTTTCAAACTCAAATTAATTGGTTGCTTTCTATAAACTCGTAAACCCAATATAACTAATATATAAAGAAAACTTATTATAAAACGAAATAGTACGATCACATTATTTGGCGTTTGTTGCGCTATAGAATGTACAAAGGTTACCATTATGCCGAAAGCTACAGATGCACAAACTGCAAATGAAATACCTAATTTTAAATTGGAAGCATTATTCATAAATGTTACGATAATTATATCATCATCATATAATATGTATAAAATAAACCTTAATGAAAAATAATAATAAACAATATATTGCTTGGTTGGAAAAGCAATCTATGCTTTATCATGCTAAGTTTTTAGCACAAAAAATTTCCGGAAAGAAAATACAATGGCAACAACCCTATGCAATACCACAAACTGAATCGGCAATAAAAACTGCTTCGGTATGGTTCAGCGCCTATCCAGACTCCATGATTACTCGTTCAGGACAGAATATTTTGCAATCTTTAGCTGATACTAAATTATGGAACGCTTTTGAAGAAATCGGAATCAACGCTGTTCATACTAGTCCGATGAAATTGGCTGGTGGAATTGCGAAAAAAAAATATACACCGAGCGTAGACGGAAGATTTGACAGAATCGCTTTTAACCTCGATCCTGCTTTGGGAACCGAAACCGACTATTTAAATATGGTCAACACAGCTGCTCGCCACAAAGCCATTATTGCAGGAGATATTATTCCGGGTCACACTGGAAAAGGAGCAGACTTTCAATTAGCACTGCGAAACTATAAAGACTATCCTGGCATTTACGACCTAATCGAGATAGATCAAAAAGATTGGCATTTATTACCTAAAGTTGATGACGAGTGGAAAAGTGTTAATTTAGATCACGATGTAATCGATAAATTACAAAAATGCGGTTATATTCCTGGCCGTTTACAACGTGTATTGTTTTCGGTCCTAGGAGCTTCAAAAAAAGAAACTGGTTGGGACGCAACCGGAGAAATTTCAGGCGTCGACGGAACTGTAAGAAGGTGGATTTATCTGCATTATTTTAAACCTGGGCAACCGACTATGAATTGGTTAGATCCCTCGCACGCCGCACAACGAATAATTTCCGGTGACATCGTTCAAAATTTCCATATATTGAGAAATAAAATTGTTCGATTAGATGCAACTCCATTTTTGGCAATCGAGCCAGTAATAAATTCTTCATACGCATGGTCAGAAGGACATCCTTGTTCTACCATTGCTACCAATAACATTGCTTGCCTAATACGTAAATTAGGTGGCTGGTCTTTTCAGGAACTCAATTTAACCTTAGATGCAATAAAAAGTTTCAGCGAAAATGGTTCTGAGTTATTCTATGATTTTATAACTCGCCCTGCCCTACAACATGCAATATTAACTAAAGACGCTACATTTTTACGCTTCATGCAAAAGCTGATGCAAGAATATAACATTAACCCACGTTCACTGATTCATGGTATGCAAAATCATGATGAAATAACTTATGAGTTAGTGCATTTTATTGAACATAGTGATAATGAATTTAAATATGAAAACAAAATCATAAATGGCAAATACTTACGAGACAAAATTGTTGAACAGATGCACAACATCGCTATTAACCCTGAAATTCCATACACTCGACTATCTGGTAATGGCTTATGCACAACATTTACTGGGTTAGTAGCTGCTCGATTAAAAATAACTGATATATACAATTTAACTGACAAACAAAAAGAAATAATCAAATGTGGCCATTTATTAATGGTTATATTCAATGCCATGCAACCCGGAGTGTTTATTATATCTGGCTGGGATTTGGTTGGCGCCCTACCCTTGCCACTAGATAAAATTAAACATCTGATATTTGATGGCGATTACCGTTGGATTAATCGAGGAGCATATGATCTGATAGGCAGTAATCCTAAAGCATCAGTTTCTATAAGTAATGTACCTAAAGCACTATTTTTATATGGTTCGATTCCTAAACAACTTAAAGACCCAAATTCATTTGTTTCGCAACTGAAACATATATTAAAAATTCGCAAACGGTATCAGATAGATTTAGCTGAACAAATAGCAGCACCGAAAGTAAAAAATAAAGGTGCAATAATAATGGTACATAAGTTAACTAAAAATTCATCTTACCAAATCACCGCACTTAACTTTAGTGATCAAACTATAGTGGAAAAACTAGATTTAAATGCTTTAAAACTTAATAATCCAATTGGAAATAAGGTTACTGACTTATTAACTAATAAAAAATATGCCGCAGTTGATCGAAATGGAATTTTGAATATAGAACTTAAAACTTTGCAGGGAAAGATATTAATGATAGATTCGAAGTAATAATAGCCAAATTGTAAATTTAATTTACAATTTGGCCAATTCTCCACGCAAAGAATTTGCTAAAGCTCTGGTAATTTTTACATCAACAATTTGATTGATTAATTTCTTATCTGCAACAAAATTTACTACACGATTATTTTCGGTACGTCCACTAAGCTGTTTTGGATTTCTCTTAGAGAGACCAGCTACCAATATCTCTTGTTTCGTTCCAACCATCGCCTGACTATATTTTCCCGCCTGTAAATTTAATTGATCTTGCAATATTGCCAGACGATGTTTTTTTTCAAGCAATGGAATATTATCAAGTAATTTAGATGCAATCGTACCTGGTCTCGAACTATATATAAAACTAAACGAAGCATCGAAATTTATCTCTTTAACTAACTCCATAGTTAATTCAAAATCTGATTCCGTCTCGCCAGGAAAACCGACGATAAAATCAGATGTGATACTTATATTTGGTCTTACTTTACGTAATTTATAAATTGTTTCTTTATACTCTTCAATCGTATAACGGCGACGCATCAATGCTAAAATTCTATTAGACCCGCTTTGTACCGGCAAATGTAAATGATTCGCAAGTTTCTTCTCAGAAGCATATACATTAATCAGATCATCGGTGAGAGAAGAAGGATAAGAAGTAATAAAACGAATTCGTTTAATCGTATCGATTTTAGCTGTTTCACAAATTAATTTTGCAAGATCATATTTATAATCATTAACATTTTGTCCCAAGAAAATTATTTCTTTAACGCCTTTCGATGCAAGATAATTAACTTCATTCATTACATCCATAAATGGTCGGCTGATTTCCTTGCCCCGAGTATATGGCACAATACAATAACTACAATATTTGTTGCACCCTTCCATGATAGTAACGAAAGCGGTAGCACCATTAATTTCAGGTTTAGGTAGGTAATCAAATTTTTCTAACTCAGGAAAACTGACATCTATTACTGATATTTTACCTCTTAGAATTTGCTTATACATTTCCGGTAAACGATGTAAAGTTTGTGGACCAAATACCAAATCCACATATGGAGCACGAGCAATAATATTCTTCCCTTCCTGGCTAGCTACACAGCCTCCGACCCCGATAACGAGATTAGGATTTTTCCTTTTTAACGGTTTAAAACGTCCTAAGTCAGAAAAAACTTTCTGTTGCGCCTTTTCACGAACTGAACAGGTATTTAATAAAATTAAATCAGCTTTGCCTGGATCATTAATTAATTCCATATTAAATTGCTCTCGCATTAAATCAACAATGCGTGCCGAATCATACTCATTCATTTGGCAACCGAAAGTCTTGATAAAGAGTCTTTTAGTCATATTTGAATTTAAGTTTAGCGTAAGTTTCTTTTATTAGTAGCGATAAAATAAACGCTATCACCAAAATAATTGGTAACAAGGTCAAGCCAAGCTCATAGTTAAACTTGCTAACATCTAAAATAAAGCCAACAATTGGGGATAGAACAGCGCCACCTAGCATGTTTACTCCGTTCATAAAACCCATAGTAGCTCCCACTGCAAATGGTGGATTAATTTCTCGTGCTACCGTAAAAGATGTGATAAAGGCGCTTGAAAAAAAGCTAACACAAAATATTAATACTCCAATTAAAATATGTGGAATCTCAGGTATATAGATCACCATAGATAATGTAATAAAACTTCCAATAGAACTTACTATCATAAAGATTTTACGTCTTTTTAAACGATCTGATAAGGAACCAAATAAAGGAGAACCCACAGCCCAACCAAAAAACAGCATGGAAATCAAAGTAGCGGCAAACGGCGTTGAAACTTTGTATTTCTCAGTAATAAATGATACGCCCCAAACAGTACCGAATATCAGTGTAGGCGTATACATCAAGCCGCCATAAATTGCGCATAGCCAGGTTTGTTTACTGCGTAATACATGTTTTAAGCCCTCTAATAAACTTTTTTCTTCTACATCATTTTTACTCTGATCAGCGTGTCCTTTATCTCTGATAATTAACCACATTAACAACGCTATAACTAGTCCAATTGCTGCCAAAAAAATCATGGTTAATCGCCAATGTAATTTGGCTACTAAAAATGCAAGTGGTGCTTGGCCACCAACGGCCCCAAGCATCCCAATAGTTACTACTAATCCGTTTAATAATGTAAAACGATTAATTGGTAATCGAGTCGCTGCTATATACGCGCACCCTATATATGCAGTTGACGAGCCGAGTCCGATTAATAAACGCCCTAAAATTGCTACAATAAAAACGTGAGTCGTTGCGAATAAAATAGTTCCACAAACACAGATAAAAACCGAAATAGTTAATAAACGTCGTGCTCCAAGATGATCAATTAAAACTCCTCCTGGAATTTGCATCGCAGTATAAGCATAAAAATACACAGCAGCGAGACTACCTAAAGCTGTAGCATTAACAGAAAAATCACGCATTAAGTCACTAGCCATTACTCCAAGGGATACTTGTAAAGAAAATTCATAACAGAAGAAAACTGTTGCCAGTATCCACATTAACCAAGGAAGTAATGTTTTTATTTTCATCACAAACTACCTTAACTTCTCTTTCAATATTTGGTTAACTTGTTGAGGATTAGCTTTGCCTTTAGTAGCCTGCATAACTTGACCTACAAAGAACCCAAACAATTTTTCTTTTCCAGCTCGATATTGTTGCAACTGCTCTGGATTAGCAGTGATTATTTGAGCAATAACTTTTTCCAATTCACTGCTATCAACAATTTGTTTCAAACTTCTTTGTTCAATAATTTGATCAGCCTCTCCTTCCCCATGCCACATGGCATCAAATACAGTTTTAGCAATGGTACCCGAAATAGTATTATCAGTTACACGTCGAAGTAAACTTGCTAATTGTTCGGCAGATACTTTACTATTTAGAATATTACACTTTTCCTTATTAAGTGCTGCGGATAATTCCCCTAAAATCCAGCTGGTTACTAATTTCGGATTAGCATCAGAATACTTGATAGTGTCTTCAAAATAATTAGCCATGTTACGATCGCCGGCTAAAATATTAGCCTCATAACTACTTAAATTATATTCCTTCTGTAAACGTCGACGCTTTTCGTTAGGTAATTCTGGCAGTGAAGCACGTATTGACTCAATAAATTCATCACCGAATTTAAGCGGTAATAAATCAGGATCAGGAAAATAACGATAATCTTCTGCTTCCTCTTTAACTCGAGTTGAATAAGTTTCGTCTTTTCCAGCATCATAAAGACGAGTTTCTTGAATTACTTCACCACCACTTTCGAGAACATTAATTTGTCGCTTAATCTCATAATTAATAGCACGCTCAACGAATCGAAATGAATTAATATTCTTCACTTCGGTACGGATGCCAAATTTAGGTTGACCTTCAGGGCGGACTGAGACATTAGCATCGCATCGAAATGAACCTTCCTGCATATTAGCATCGCTAATATCCAAATAACGCACTAAAGAATGCAAAGCTTTTAAGCAGGTTACCGCCTGTTTTGCTGAACTCATATCTGGTGCTGAGACAATTTCAATCAATGGGGTCCCGGCCCGATTTAAATCGATGCCTGTTAAACCATGAAAATCTTCATGTAACGATTTGCCAGCATCTTCTTCCAAGTGTGCTCGAACGATATTAATCCGTTTTTCAGTACCATCTTCAAGTTGTATATCCAAATAACCATTTTTAACAATCGGTAATTCATATTGGCTAATTTGATAACCTTTAGGTAAATCGGGATAAAAATAATGCTTACGAACAAAAATAGAGGTTTTAGCAATTTCGGCTTTAATACTTAAACCAAATTTCACTGCCATACGTACCGCTTCATCATTCAACACCGGGAGCACTCCAGGCATACCTAAATCAATGATGCATGCCTGAGTATTTGGTTCACCTCCGTAACTAACTGAGGCACCTGAAAACAATTTACTTTGTGTGCTTAGTTGCACATGAACTTCAAGACCTATTACCGGTTGCCACTGCATATTAAAATTCCTCTGGAATTTGCTTATGCCAACCTGTCATTTGCTGATATTTATACGCAATATTTAATAGCTGGCCTTCGGCGAAATAGTTACCTATTAATTGCATACCGATAGGAAGTCCTTCAATAAACCCTACAGGTAAAGAAAGAGCTGGAAGACCCGCTAAATTGATTGCACTAGTATAGATATCATTTAAATACATTTTTATTGAATCATATGTTTTATCTCCAATACCAAACGCAGGTGTTGGAGTAGTAGGACCCAGAATTATATCTACATCGCGAAAAGCTCTGCTAAAATCTTCACTAATCAAACGACGAATTTTTTGAGCCTTTATATAATACGCTTCATAATAACCCGCAGAAAGCACATAAGTACCAATCATAATACGACGCTTCACTTCTTCACCAAAACCTTCACCTCGTGAACGGCTATATAGATCATTTATGTTCAATGGATTGGCACAGCGATATCCATAACGTACTCCATCAAAACGAGCTAAATTAGAAGAACACTCTGCTGGAGCTATTATATAATATGACGGAACAGCAAGTTTGCTGTTAGGCAAATTAATCTCTTGAACTTTCGCACCGAGTTTCTCTAATTCACTGACTGCAGCATCAATTGCTAGAGCAATGCCAGTATTTAGACCCTCCTCGAAATATTCTTTAGGCAAACCGATCTTAATACTCGTCAATGGATTACCTAATGTAGACGAATAATTTGGTACTTCTTTGTTTACACTAGTAGAATCCCTTTTATCAAAACCCGCTACAGTATTTAATAATAAAGCAATATCTTCAGCAGTATGCGCCATTAATCCCGCCTGATCTAAACTAGAAGCAAATGCCACCATTCCATAACGGGAAACGCGGCCATAAGTAGGTTTCAAACCAGTAATACCACAGTAAGCAGCTGGTTGACGAACCGAGCCTCCGGTATCAGTGCCGGTCGCAGCTGGAACCAAGCATGCGGCTACAGCAGCTGCAGACCCCCCAGAGGAACCACCGGGTACCGATTGCAAATTCCACGGATTATGCACCGGTCCATAAAAACTGGTTTCATTGGAAGTGCCCATAGCAAACTCATCCATGTTAGTTTTCCCAATTAATATCATACCAGCCTGTTGTAAGCGCTCAACCACAGTCGCGTTGTATGGTGCGATAAAATTATCCAACATCTTAGAACCGCAGCTGGTTTTAATATCCTTCGTGCAAAATAGATCTTTATGTGCAATAGGAATACCAGTCAAAAGATTCGCTTTACCTTGAGCAATTTGTTTATCAGCTCGTCGAGCTTGTTGTAAAGCCGTTTCTCCAGTTACGGTAATAAAACTATTTAACTTCTTATCTAATGAATTAATTCTACTTAAAAATTCTTGTGTTAACTCTTCACTTGAATATTTTTTATTATGTAAATCATTTGCTAATTCAGTAATAGTTCTTCTATGCATAATTCCATCCAATACCTATTTAGGTACATCACATATCTCGATAACTTTAGGCACCAAATATAAACCTGCTTCTACTTGCGGAGCATTGTTCTGCAACAAATCTCTTTGATCAATTTCAGTTACTCTATCTTCCCGTAGACGTTGACAACCTCCCAAAGGATGAGCAATAGGTTCAATATTATCTGTATCGACGGTGTTTGTCTGTTCTACAAAATCTAAAATCTTGGATAAATCCTGGACATACTTGGAAAGCTCATTAGATAAAATTTCCAGACGTGCTAAATGAGCTATTTTTCTTACATCTTTTTCGATTAAAGTAGTCATGATTTGTTCTCAATTTTCAAAAAATTATTCAGATATATTTCAAATTTTCAAAATTTCATGTAAAGTAGTGTAACTTTAGCATAGTGGAGTGTAAATATTATGTTTAAAAAAATACGTGGTCTCTTTTCAACAGACCTTTCCATAGACTTGGGTACTGCTAATACACTAGTCTTTATGCGTAATAAAGGCATTGTTCTAAACGAACCCTCAGTAGTGGCAATATATCATGAGGGTGGCAATCAAAGTCGTGTAGCAGCAGTTGGAGCCGAAGCTAAGCGTATGCTAGGACGTACCCCAGGCAATATTTCCGCTATTCGTCCTTTAAAAGATGGGGTTATCGCTGATTTCTATATTACTGAAAAAATGTTACAACACTTCATTCATAAAGTGCATGAAAACAAATTATTCATTAGGCCAAGTCCACGTGTATTAGTTTGCGTTCCCTGTGGTTCCACACAAGTAGAACGACGTGCTATCCGTGAGTCCGCACTTGGTGCTGGCGCACGAGACGTATATCTAATTGAAGAACCAATGGCTGCCGCAATTGGTGCTGGTTTACCAGTAGAAAAAGCAAGCGGATCGATGGTAGTTGACGTCGGTGGTGGCACTAGTGAAGTAGCTATTATCTCTTTAAGTGGTATTGTTTATTCCGAATCGGTTCGTATTGGTGGTGATCGTTTTGATGAAGCTATTATAAATTATATACGACGTAATTACGGTGCTATAATTGGAGAGAGCACTGCAGAAAGAATCAAGCAAGAAATTGGGACAGCATTCCCTGGTAGTATGGTAAAAGAAATGGAAGTGCGCGGACGTAATCTTGCTGAAGGGATACCACGTAGTTTTACATTGAATAGCAATGAAGTTTTAGAAGCATTACAGGAACCTCTCTCCGGAATTATTGGAGCTATTAAAGCAGCATTGGAACAAGCTCCACCAGAATTAGCATCAGATATAGCAGAAAGTGGTATGGTGTTAACTGGCGGCGGTGCCTTATTAAAAGATTTAGACCGTTTAATAATGGAAGAAACCGGTTTACATGTTATCGTAGCTGATGACCCTTTAACTTGTGTAGCGCGCGGCGGCGGTTATGCTTTAGAAATGATGCATACATTAAGCAGAGACTTATTGTCTAAAGAATAAGTGCGCGAAATGAAGTGAGCTGATAATAAAACATTAAAGGAGTCAACTATAGAAAAAAGGCTTTTTCCCAAAAGTACTCTGCTAGGGTTGCGAATGTTCATATTTGCAATCCTAGCAATATTTCTTATGGTTACGGATAATCATTTACATTTCTGTGTCAAAATCAGGTCGAGTTTATCAATTATAGTAGCCCCTATTCAATATCTGGTTAATTTTCCAATTAAATTTATTGATCAAATCGATGGTTATTTAACTTCACAACATAAATTACTTGAGGAAAATACTCAGCTTCACAATAAACAATTGTTACTCCAAGCTAAGATACAAAAGTTTATAGCTTTAGAAAAGGAAAATGCTCAATTACGAGCTCTGCTTAGTTCTGCTGTGCATGTCGACGCTCAAATTCTCGTGGCCCAAATACTTGCAGTAAATTTGAACCCATTTGAGCAACAAATAATCTTAGATAAAGGGAAACGGGCAAAAATCTACCTTGGTCAACCTGTATTAGATGCATATGGCGTAATGGGTCAAATTATTGATGTAGGACCAGTTACAAGTCGAGCAATATTAGTTACCAGTCCACGTAGTGCAATTCCAATTCAAGATAGTCGTAATGGAATACGTGCTATTGCAGTAGGCGAAGGTTACTCTGGAGAAATGAAATTAATCTATGTAACAGAAACCACTGATATAAAGCCAGGAGATTTACTAGTAACATCCGGATTGGGATCAAAATTCCCTATCGGTTACCCAGTCGGCGTAGTAAATACAGTAAAACATATTCCTGGAGAACGTTTCGCAGAGATTAAAGTAACGCCAAGTGCTAAACTGAACTTCAGCAGAGAAGTATTATTAATATGGTCGGAAAAATCGACTCAATCATGAAAAGACAATTAAACATCTATTTTATTGCCACGATCAGTTTCTTGTTAGCTATGATGTTAACTATTCTACCATTACCTAATTGGGCGAATTGGCTACGCCCAGCATGGATATTAATGGCGTTAATTTATTGGGTTATAAAGGTACCTAACAGTATAAGTATTGAAGTTGCTTGGATTTTAGGTTTATTGCAAGATATTTTAACTGGAACAACTTTAGGCGAACACGCCTTAATTTTAGTGATCATCGCATATTTTATCAGCAAGTTCTATCTTAAAATACGATTACTCAGCTTATTACAACAATCTTTGGTAGTTTTTACTATTGCAATAACATACCAATCCCTTATATTCTGCACACAATGTTTAACCGGACCTACATTAATAACTTGGCAGTACTGGTTATCAAGTTTAACTAGCTCTCTGTTATGGCCATGGTTATTCACTTTATTGCAACAATTATATCCAGAGACTAAATGAAACGGATATTTCTAACATTTCTATATTATTTAAGTCTATCAATTGCAATACTTCTTATTTTAATAATACTTGGCTTTTATGCACTGGAATTTGTCACTACACCTTATCTGCAACGCTATCACTACAAATTGGAAAAACTAAATAGTTACTTAATTCACTATCCGGTAAAATTTGATACTGTTGTAATTAGAAGGTCAGGTATTAACCCCGAATTTGAATTTCATAATGCAATTATTTATGACAAAGCAAATTCTCATAAGATAGCAAAATTCAATGAACTGATAGTGAGCATTGATTTAATTAAAAGCATATTTAAACGTCATATAGAATATGACCTTCTTGTATCAGGTGCACAATTCAACCTTTATCAAGATAAAGATTTCAGTTTCAGTAATACTAATAAGATTTCTAAAAGCATTGAGGATATTCTATCGTGGATGTTTTTGTTTCAGAACATCAATTTACAAAATATTAATGTTACTTGGCATACAGCAGATGGAAAAAAAATAATCTGTTCAAATCTAAAATTACAAATAAAAAATAAATCATCTCAACATCAAATCATTGGCACAGGAAGCCTTACACAACAATTTGTCACCAAATTCAAATTCGTCATTAACTTTGAGGGTGACGATATACAGAGTAAAGAAACGATAGCAAATGGTTATATTAAACTTATAGAAAAAGATAAAATTAATATTAATTTATGGTTTAATTATGAACAACAAGCTATACGTCAATTGCAAACTCAATTTGTCATTAGTAATGTTACCTTGCATCCTCCTTCCAGTAAACGAAAGATATACATATATCATCTTGCAGGTAATGCGCTACTAAACCACAAAAAGGATATTTGGTCTCTTATTGGAAATTATAGAGATTTCAAGGTTAATTTTGATGACATGTTCCGTGATTCTATAAAACTTGACAAATTGCAAGGTACTATCGATTGGCAACATTCCAACCACATTTGGCAAATTTGGGCTTCTAATATCGTAGCTCAGAACAATGAACTTAATTTCAATGCTGATGCACATCTACTATTACCAACTGATACTAATAAGCTAATAGCAAATGTAACAGCAAACTACGATTTAAAAAAAGTCGTTCATGCATCAAATTATTGTCCCGTAAAAGTGATGCCTAAAAGCATCATAAACTGGTTAAATCATTCCATAATTGATGGTAAAAATATAACTGGTAAAATAATATTACGTGGACCGTTAGCAAAATTTCCCTTCAATCATCACAATGGTAATTTTCTATTCAATTCAACGCTTCATGATATTAAACTTAAATTTAACCCAAATTGGCCTGCTATTTCACACATAAATGCTGATATGCAATTTGATGGCCACTCTATACAAATAAATGGAGATGGAAAAATAATTGATGTTCCTCTCCATAATGTGCACGTCTTAATTCCTGAGGTTCAACAACCTAAATTAAACGCATCCGGAAACATTAATAGCGATAATATTGATTTGATGAAACTTATTTACCATAGCCCATTAAAAAATTCTATTGCAAAATATTCATTAAGTGCACAAGCATTTGGACCTGTCTCTCTAAGATTTACCATTCCTTCACTTAATAATATGAAAAAAACATATATAACTGGTGTCTTAGTCGAGCGAAAGGGAAGTTTAAAAATTCCAGACTGGAAAATAAATTTGAAAAACATTAAAGGAAACATTTATTTTTCTGAAAATTCTGTACATGGTAATAACATAATAGCTTCTTTATTTAATGGACCGATTAAAATTAATGTAACCACCAATAGGATAGAGTCTCAAACTAATGGTTCTGTTAAAACAAACGGAGTTAATTTAGTTACACTTATAAAGGCTGATGGAGAAGCTTTAATTGGATCAATACAAAACCAATTCCACTCACCAATTTTGCAACGAATGGCTGGAAAATTCGATTATACTGCTGCTTTGCATTTATATAACAACAAAAAATATATTAACAGGTTTACATTATTATCAAATTTACAGCGGGTAAAAATTAATTTACCTGATCCATTCGCTAAATCTGAAAATCAAATACGAGATCTATATATAAAAGCTAAATTTGACACAGAAAAATTTATCCAATTGACCCTAAAATGTGGAAATGATATTAGTACAATGCTAAATTTTGCTAAGACTGCACAAAAATTAAAATTCGTGAGTGGATCTTTACACTTTGGTGCCGGTCTCGCAACATTTCAAAAACTTCCCGGTCTATTGATATCTGGACACTTACCAGAAATAGTGTGGTCTAATTGGCAGCCGTATATAAGTAAGCAAATGACAGGAAAACAATCTATTGTTCGTAAAATCGACGTAGATACCAACAAATTACAATTTTATAACCAAGTTTTACCGAATACGAAATTGTCGATAACACCAGAAGCAAAATTTTGGCAAGTACAATTAAACAATGAAAAAGCAGATGGACAATTGAACATTCCCTACAATTTCCCACAACAGGTTTTAGAAGCCAGATTCAATAAACTTTATTTAACCTACGACAAAAACAAAGCTTACTCACTACAACCTACTAACATTCCTCCCATACATATAATCAGCAATGACTTTCGTTATGGAGAAAAAGAATTTGGTTACGTAGAACTCAATGTTACTCCGCATTATAACGTACTACAAATTAACAAGTTAGCGGTAAATTCGCCTACCTATAATTTGTTAAGTACTGGAAAATGGGAAGTGTCAAACGGAAAACAATACAGTATGCTGAACGGAACTCTTGAAACAGATAACGCAGGAATATTATTAAAAGAATGGAATAAAACTAATGCTTTGATTGGTGGAAGTGGAAAGGTAACTTTCACTCTACGTTGGTCAGGCAACATATATGAACCGAGTTTAAAAACTATGAATGGCAATATAATGTTAGATTTTAAACAAGGCCGTATAGTAAACTTAAATGAAGCAACTGAGAAAAAAATCGATATCGGACGCATTTTAAATATATTAAGTTTACAATCGCTATCGAGACGATTGACTTTAAATTTTGATGACTTAACAAAAAAAGGTTTTAGTTTTGACGAAATGAAAGGAGATTTTAAATTAATCGGAGGCGATATGTACACTTACAATAGTTATCTTAATGGTATAGTCGCCGATATTTTAGCCCAAGGACGCATCGGTTTAATAAATAGAGATTGTGACTTAGTACTAACCATGATTCCACATGTCACATCTAGCTTACCAGTTCTAGCAACTTTAATTGGCGGTCCCGTCGCGGGTGTAATTACTCTAGTCGGAGACGAACTATTCAAACATACTTTGCAATCATCCATAGCTTATATGTATAAGGTAACGGGATTTTGGGAAAATCCTTATGTAATAAAATTAAATAGCCGAGATAAGTTACCCCTTGATAAAGAGTAAAATAATAGTTTTAACTATCTTTAAACCGTCTCTCAAGGTTCTAAATTTAGAATAGCTACCATTTGGTCTTTCTTTATAATCTATATCAACTTCTTTAATAAGATAATTACGTTTTAAAGCTTTAATTGTCATCTCTGTTTCGACTTCAAATCCTTGTGACACAATATTGATATTTTTTACAAGTAAGCTATCCATAATTCTAAAACCCGACATTATGTCCTTTAAGTTCGCTCTAAATAATGTATTAACTAGAAACTTCACTATTATATTGCCAGATGGATGATACTGCTTTAGAGTTTTACTCTCATTAGATGGAAGCCTTCTGCCTACTACCATAACCGCATTTCCATTAATTACACTAGAAACCATTTCGCGTAAATGAGTCAAATCATAAGTATCATCCCCATCTACCATGACATATATATCCGCATCCACTTTGTCAAACAAGGTTTGTACAACAAAGCCTTTACCTTGCTTATTTTCCTTAAATACACTGGCACCAGCAGATTTTGCGACATCATATGTTCTATCAGTTGAATTATTATCGCATACATATACCAAAGCTTCCGGTACTAAATCCTTAATGTCTTTTATAACCTTACCGATTGTTAATTCTTCATTATAACAAGGAATAATAGCTGCTATTTTTTGTTTCATGTTTCATGTCCTAAATAATAACAACATATTTCATAATCATTAGATCATATTATTATATAGTTTAATGATTAAAACAACGTATGCCGGTAAACACCATTGCTATATTATATTCATTGCATGCTGTGATAACTTCTGCATCACGTATTGATCCTCCAGGTTGAATAATGGCATTGATTCGAGTATTTGCGATTAGATCGATACTATCTTTAAATGGGAAAAAAGCATCCGAAGCTAATACTGCATTATCCAAAAAATCTCCAGCTTTCTGAATTGATATCCTTACCGAATCAACACGTGATACCTGTCCACATCCAACACCCAAAGTAATTTTGTCATTAGCGATAACAACGGCATTAGATTTAACATGTTTTACTACTTTCCATGCGAACAATAAATTAGTAATCTGTTGTTCAGACGGTGTTATTTTGGTAACAATTTTCAAATCATTCGCAGTTATTTTTTTATCGTCAGAAGTTTGTAATAACATACCACCATCAACATATTTAAATTTATATTTTTGTTGTGGTTCACCGGAACTTTTAATTTGCAACACTCTTAAATTTAGTTTTTTCTGCAAGATTTGTAAGGCTTCTTCTGTGTAATCAGGTGCCACCAAAACTTCCACAAAAACATCAGCTATGTGGGCAGCAATTTCTTTACTACAGGTATGATTCAATACAACGATACCACCAAAAGCTGACGTTGAATCCGCATGCCAGGCATTAAAAAAAGCTTGATTAATATTTTTATGTTCAGCAACTCCACAGGGATTGGTATGCTTTACTATCACACAAGCTGGTTCAGAAAATTCCTTCAAACAACCTAGCGCCGCATCTGCATCGACAATATTATTAAAAGAAAGCTGTTTGCCTTGATGTTGCTTAGCTGTCAACAAACTATCCTGTTTGCCGATACTCTGATAGAGACATCCTCTTTGATGCGGATTCTCTCCATAACGCAATTCGGAAATTTTATTAAAACTCAGAGTTAATTGTTGCGGAAAAAGTTCATCATTTATATATTCAGCTATTAACGAATCATATTGAGCAACATGCGCAAATGCCTTTGCAGCAAGCTGCTTTAGTGTTTTGGAACTAAGTTGCTTATTATTCTCTTGTAACTCCTGTAAAACTTTAGTGTAATCATCAGTATCAACAACAACTCCAACCCAAGGAAAATTTTTAGCTGCAGCACGTAACATAGTAGGCCCGCCAATATCGATATTTTCTAAAGCAGTTTCCAAATCAATATTCGGTTTTGCTATAGTTTCCGCAAAAGGATATAAATTACATACTACTAAATCTATCCACGGAATTTGCTGTTCATGTGCTTCTTTTTCATGTTTATCTCGCTTGCCAAGAATTCCTGCAGCAATTTTAGGATGGAGAGTTTTAATTCGGCCGTCCATTATTTCCGGAAAATTAGTTATTTTGGAAACATCCGTTACCGGGACATTTGCCTCTCTTAAAACTTTTGCGGTACCGCCGGTTGAGATAATTTCTATGTTTAACTCATTTAAACCACGTGCAAAGTCTAACAAGCCATGTTTATTATATACAGAAATTAATGCACGACTAACCATATATTTCCTGCCACTTTTTTATTGCTTCTACAAGGGCTTCACCTTCAAGTTTCTGCACTCGCTGTTTTAATGTTTGCGGAGTATCAGTTGCATACACTGAACATTTTTTCTGTAACAGTATTGGACCAGCATCAAGTTTCTCGGTTGCTAAATGTACTGTACAACCGGTTTCTTTTACTCCAGCATTTAATACTGCCTGATGTAACTTTAAATCCATTAAACCTGCAAAGGCTGGTAACAAAGAAGGATGAACATTTAAAATTTTATTTCTCCATTCATCGACAAATGTATGCGATAAAATTTTCATATAGCCTATTAATAAAATTAACTCTATATTATGTTGTTTTAGAGTCTGTGAAATCAATTGTTCAGATGAAATATACTTAGCTTCGATATTATAACTTTCTGCAAGTCTTAATACATCTGCATCAGCTTTATTGCTAATTATTACTGCGATTTTAGCATTTAACTGTTTACTATTTATCGCTGCTATAACTCTTGGAATCACACTACCGCGACCAGAAGCAAGTATAGCAATTCGTAATGGTTTCATAATAGTTTATAATCAGTACTACATAATTTATTAATTTGAAGTATTTTTTTATTAATCAATTTTGCGCTACCAATGTCCTTTCTGTGGAATACCGGACCAGTTATTCTTTGTATTATATCTTCTGCAATTTGTTCTGCTTCCAATATAGAATTAGCCACTCCTAAAGTCGCCAATGTTCTTGAACCTGCGGTATATAATTTATTATCTTCGACATTGACCACTGCATAATACAATAACTCTTTATTGTTAATTCCAGAAATATCGACTTCCTTATTAATTAACGGATTATTTGGATATCCTTCCGGAACTACATACTTACAGACAGTAGCCTGATGTGCAAAATTAATTTTTACGCTATTTAAATCATTCTCAATAATTGCCTGGCAAATCTCAATAAAATCAGTTTCCAGCAACGCCAATACATTTATCGCTTCCGGATCACCAAAGCGCACATTATATTCTATTAACTTAACTCCGTCCTTAGTCAACATAAAACCGCCATATAAAATTCCTTTATATGGCTTACCAAATTCTTCATTTAAAGCATTTATTGTGGCCTGATTAATTTCTTGTGCCTGTTGCACATCCTGAATATTTAAAAATGGCAACAGATGGTTAGCATTTGTGTAACTGCCCATGCCGCCGGTATTTGGTCCGGTATCATTATCAAATGCGCGTTTATGATCTTGGACAACTGGCATATGTGCAAGATGTTCACCATCACAAAAACTAAGTAGAGAAAATTCCTGCCCCACTAATTTTTCCTCGATTAGAAAATTATTTCTTTTCGCAAGCAATTGCTGGCAGTACAAAATAGCATCATTATGGCTTAACAAATGCTCACCAGAAACCTTCACCCCTTTGCCACCCATTAACCCGTCAGCTTTGACAACAAAATTGTCACCAAGTTGCTGTAGAAATTTAGTAACACCTTCTAAATCAAAAAACTTTTTATATAGAGGCGAAGCAGGTATTTGATATTTATTTAATAAATCGCGAGTAAAACCTTTGCTAGTTTCAACTACTGCTAACTGCTTAGTTGGGCCAATGCTGGGAATTTTGCTTTTCAGCAATTCATCAACAATACCTAAAGCTAACGGATTTTCAGGACCAATAACAGCGAAATCAACATTGCGTTGCTTGGCAAATTGCACAATATCATCAATGTTATTTAAATTACCGAGCTGGTATGAACTAGATAATTGTTGAATTCCAGGATTAAAGTTGCTGGCAAAACAATATAAACTATTTAATCGAGAAGACTTTTTAATAGCACGCGCAATTGCATGTTCACGTGCTCCCGATCCAACTAATAAAATTCTAATCATCAGTTTTCATTCTCTGCCGCTCTTTGATACGTTTCTTTTCAAGTTGACGTATAGTCGCCTCAGTTATATTTCCACTTGGATACTTTCCTGTTAAGCAGGCCATACAAGGTTTTTTAATATTATGTTCCCCTTTCCGTGTCACAGCCTCCACAAGGTCTTGTTCTGTTTGATACAACAATTTATCAACACCTAAAAACTGTTGAATTTTTTCTACGGATTTATTAGCTGCGATTAATTCTTTTCGAGTTGGAATATCGATTCCGTAGAAACATGGAAATTTTACTGGTGGACAAGTAGTAACAAAATAAACTTCCTTAGGACCGCATTCACGAACCATGGTAACAATTTCTCTACTAGTTGTACCACGGACAATGCTATCATCCAAAATCAGAACTTTCTTATTCTTTATTTCTATTTCCTGCGGAGAAAGTTTATAACGCACTGAACGTTTACGCTCTTCTTGTTCTGACATAATAAAAGTACGACCAATAAACGGATTCTTATATATTCCTTCTGAATAACGTACACCTATTTCATGGGCAAATGACAATGCTGCCGTATTCGATGTCGCAGGCGCTGGAATTACAACATCTGGCAGTGTGTCCGGATAAATTTGTTTCCAGCGCATTGCCAAATTCTGACCCATACGCAATCGTGCACGATATACACTAACATCATCTAGTTTGGCATCAGGCCTTGCGAAATAAATAAATTCAAAAACGCAAGGAGAAAATTCTTTGTGAATTAAAACACGGCGATATAAATGATCTTTATCATCAATGTAAATTACCTCTCCGGGTTGGACATTAGCTACTTGATCAAAACCTAAAGAATGAAACATAGTCGGCTCGGAAGCAAAAATATAATCATACTTTTTTGCAGAATTTTTCCTTTTGCCAAAAACTAACGGACGAATTCCATAAGGATCACGAAATGCAACCAATCCCTTATGAATAAACATACCAACTACCGAATAGGCACCAGTTACTTTTTTCTGCAATGCTGCAATCGAAGCACATATTTGCTCAAAAAACGGAATCGAGCCCGTTGCCCGTTTGGTTAAATCAAATCCATCAGCAAATAAATTCAGCATTACTTCCGTATCACTAGAAGTATTTAAATGGCGATATTGTTTTTGCCGCAACTCATCAGCTAATTGATCTTGATTAACTAAATTACCATTATGCGCAATAGCAATTCCATAAGGACTATTTACCCAAAAGGGCTGGATCTCTTCATAACTACCGGCACCAGCAGTAGGATAACGCACATGTGCGATACCAACACGGCCTTCAAGCTGCATTATATCCTGTTGAGTAAACACGTCCCGTACTAATCCTTTACCGCAAATTTTATGAAAACTGTTCTCACATGTCATAATTCCTGCAGCATCCTGGCCACGATGTTGCAAATGAATTAAGCTATCATAAAGTTCTGTAGCTACCGGTTTATGACTATTGTAAATACCAACTATTCCACACATAAACTTGTCTTACGAGAAAATTTCCTCGGGTTTAAAGAAAAAAGTAATTTCCTGTTTAGCCGTTTCTAAACTATCCGAACCATGTACTGCATTTTCCTGGATAGAATTGGCAAAATCCGCTCGAATGGTTCCCAAAGCAGCTTCTTTCGGATTAGTTGCCCCCATTATTTCACGATTTTTAGCTACGGCATTTTCGCCTATTAAAACTTGAACCATTATTGGACCAGAAATCATGAACTCAACTAAATCGTTATAAAACGGTCGCTCCTTGTGAACAGCATAAAATTCTCGAGCTTGCTCCTTAGTTAATTGTAGCATTTTCGCAGCTACAATTCGCAAACCAGCTCTTTCAAATCGACAGTAAATTTCACCAATAATATTTTTAGCAATTGCATCTGGTTTGATAATTGATAATGTATATTCAATAGCCATCTTATCTATACAAACCTATTAACTCTGCTTGTTCTAAAATATGAGACTGGATTTCCCGTAGCAGTCCATTTCTATCAAGTTTTTGCGAAGTTATCATCTTATCTAATGCATATAGTTTAAAGTGATAATGATGTCGTCCCGAAGGCGGACAAGGACCTCCATATTCTTTCTTTGACCAACTATTTACACCAACCATTGTCCCCTCAGGTAATCGTTTAAGATTTTCATTCAATGATGTTACATCACTAGGAATATTATATAAAATCCAGTGCGTCCAGATACCGGCAGGCGCATCAGGATCCTCGATAATGAGAGCGAAGGATTTTGTATTAGCTGGCACAGCCTGCCATTTTAACGGCGGTGATACATTATCACCATCGCATGTATATTTAGCAGGAATCAACTCATTATTAACAAAAGCTTGACTTAACAATTGCATAGCAAAGACACTCCTTATTGAAAATAAGATAAATAGAGTACAAAAAAGGTATACGAATTTCCGCACTTGGAAATTATAAGAAAGATAACGGAAATAAACAATGGGTTGTTTACTAAATATTCAACATCGCGAACCATGGATCCCGCGGTCAAGCCGCGGGATGACAAAAAATGGTTTTTTTATCGTTGAACTGAATTCTAGAGATGCACTTAAGGAAAAGTTAAGGTTTGTAGTCTATTATTTTATTAGCGGTGTATATGGTTTTTTTATTAATATCATGTACAAATATTTATATTAACAGTTTGATAACAAAAATATTAGGAGTGAATAACAATGTTTTTTGAAAATTTAAATCTTGTACAGCACAAAGGTATAGATATGGGTTTAACCACAGAGCAAGTAAAAACTCCTAACTTTGGAAGCCATACTATTGATGCGATGCAAAATGGTTTTAGCTTTGAAGAAGTGAAAAATTGTACCACCTTTGATGATATACGTGCACTATATCATAGTTATCATCCAGATTATTACTGGGTCTAGTAGAGTTAACAAAAGCTTTCTGCACTTAAGCCTTTTTTAAGATTCACATTCTATACTTACAATACCATGAGTGCTTTTTCAACAGCAATATGTCCGGTATTAAACCGTTATAAAACTATTCTGCGCAAGAATCTTCCGCTGGAAGAAGCCAACTCGAAAATAAAACAGTTGCAGCTTAATCGTAAACAAATTCGCAATGCTGACGATGTGTCCCTATATAACGTTGCTTCAAATACCATAAAGGACATAGAAAAAAGTAACAGCAATTCAGAATGGTCATTTGCGAAAGCTAATTTAAATCAACAGCTAAAAAGCATTTTAGATGAATATCAAATAGAAAATAATAAAATTATTAATCCAAGACAACAGGCATCTCGAGCTATTGTTAACATTATTCAAACTATTAGATTTTTACCAATTGATAATTTTAGTGAGAAAAAAATAGAGAATTTCATTAGGCTAGTTGCAAAATATGGCACACCAGAACAACAAAACACTTTACGTTACTTATTTAAACAACAGATAAAAATTGGAGATATTACATCTGATGTTCTTCTACAAAAATTTAATAATCACTTAGTGAAATCATCAAATATCTAAACTGAGAATAAAACGTTTCCTCTACAAATAGTCATTCTCACTCGCATATTTTCATCCATAACTACCAAATCAGCGTCTTTACCTATATCAATACTGCCTTTCCTGGAAAAAACACCTAATTGTTTAGCAGGATTTTCGGAAGTCATTTTGATAATATCTAATAAAGTACAATCAGTAAACTTAAGCATGTTACGAACAGCAAAATCCATTCCCAAAACACTACCCGCCAAAGTACCATTTGCTAACCTTGCCTGATTATTTTTTACAATCACCGATTTAGTACCTAATTTATAATTACTGTCGTTAAGATATTTAGCACGCATAGCATCTGTTATTAACACAATCTTATCAGGCCCCTTTAATTTCCAGATTAATTTCAACATTGCAGGATGGGTATGAACGCAATCAGCGATGGTTTCAGTTGTTACTTCGTCATTAAGCAGCAAAGCAGTAACCAATCCTGGATCACGATGATGAATACCACGCATTCCATTAAATAAATGTGTAGCATAAGTACAGCCCTTTTGAATAGCAATGCTAGCTTGTTCATAACTTGCATTACTATGACCCATAGAAGCAATTATATTATGGTTAAACAAATACTCGATTAACTCTAATCCGCCATCTATTTCAGGGGCAACGGTCACAATTTTGATCAAATTACCGGACATTTTTTGCCAATGTTTAAATAAATCAACACTCGGAGAAATAAATTGCTCAGATTCCTGAGCTCCGGGTTTTTCGTGCGACAAAAATGGCCCTTCAAGATTAATACCTAAAATTTCAGCCCTATGCATATCTTGTTTATTAGTTACATAACTTGCTACTCTCTGAAGAGCATTCTCTATATCATAGCTTTTTGCAGTTGTTGTCGTGGCTAAAAAAGATGTTACTCCTTCTTTAACTAAAGCATTACTTATTTTATGTAAGGCCGCATCAGTTGCATCCATAGTATCTGCTCCTGCAGCACCATGAACATGCATATCAATCATGCCGGGAAGCAAATGCCAATTACTAGGAAACTCCAAAACTTTTATATCTGACTCATTGAAATCGAAATTCCCGACATTTTTTATGGTATTGTCCACAATCTGTACTGCAGATTTTTCTAGTACAGTACTTTTTGAATAGACATTTAATCCTTTAATAACTAACTGGTTAAATTTACAACCTTTAATTGGCATGCAATTTATTGACCTTCGACTTCATCATATGAATCGCACCAACTGTAGCGTCAGCTTGTACAGGCACAATTCTAAGGCACAATTTTTTGCCCAACCACGGTTCAACAAAAGGGGCAACACCACCAATCAAACTATATGAAAGTATTTTACTTTTATCAATTGCACGATTCTCTAAAGCTTCATATATTCGATCTATTTCTCGCGCGGCTTGTTTAATCAACGTTAGCGCCCAAGGATCTTGTGACTTGATATGTTCTATAACTAATGGCGCAATTTGAGCAAATTCAGTGGATTGAGCTTCATTAGCCCATGCAACAAAACGATAAAAGTCATCATCAAATTTTCTCAAAATAGCCCTTAATAAAGGCGAAAATTCAACTCGGCCATCATACGCTTGCATAACTAAACGTGTCGCCTCCATGCCTAACCAAGCTCCGCCTCCTTCGTCGCCATGAGGAAATCCCCAACCACCGACTTGCACAATTTCATCACCCTGAATTCGCATTCCGATAACACCAGTACCAATAATAATAATGGCACCATCTTTACCACCATGAGCTCCTAAACAGGCAGTATAAGCATCTGATTTCAAAGATACGCTAGTAAATGGATGAGACTGAGATAAAAAATCATCAACAGCTTCGATAACTTCAGTACCAGCTAAACCACATCCAGCGTGAAACTGATAATTTTGATTTTGTAAATTCAAATCTGTTAATTTCAAGGCTTCATTAACAGTATCGAGAATCGATTTCCAGGCTGCATTAACTGACATTCCAATATTAGCTGGACCACCAACTGCTGCCCCTAAAACATTAGCTTCTTCATCTTCTATACGTACTTTGCATTTTGTAGCACCACCATCTACGCCAATATAAATATTGTTAATCATATTATCTCGGCTTTTTCCTTAAAGAATAACTCAATTTCTTCTAAAGATTTACTCTTAGTTTCCGGCAACAAATACATCGCGATAAGCAAATAAACCAAAGTGAATATGCCACACATCCAAAACACTCCGCTATAACCAATAACGTGAGTCAGACCTAAAAATATAGAAGCTAAAATAGTTGATGCTAATGAATTAGAAAATAAACAAATTGCCATCCCCTTTCCTCTTATTGGCATCGGCATTAATTCAGATATTGCTAACCAAACAACTACTCCAGGGCCAATGGCGAAACAAGCAATAAACAACAGCAATCCGACAACAGTCAAATAACCTTGTTGGATTCCAGGAGTCAGAAAAAACGAAACTATGCCAAGATAAAACAATGCAATTACTATGCCACCCGTTCCCAAAATCAACAATGGTTTGCGTCCTAATCTATCAACTAAAAACACAGCAATTAACGTAATTACAAAATTTACCAAACCAACCCCGACACTGCCCAACATCGAAACCACATTTGACTCAACACCCGAATGTTTTAGAATCAAAGTACACAATTGTAAAAACACATTAATGCCAGTCAACTGATTCAAAATAGCAATCACAAATGCGATTAAAAAAGGTAATATAAAACGCTTTTGCCAAATCACTTCTTTAATTCCAGCTTGCACTCGTTGCTGTTTTTCTGTTTCCAGTTGAGTCATCATAAATAAATCATGCTCGGCTTCTTGTTGCGAACGAGACCTCTGCAATGCTTTTATAGTCTGTGCTCTTCTACCCTTAAAAAACAACCAGCGCGGAGACTCGATTATCAAAAATGAACCAATCAATAATAACGATCCTGGAATAAGAGAACATAAAAACATGCCACGCCAACTTCCAGAATGCTCAAACAACAAAGCAACTATATACGCAAGCAATATACCACCCGTAAGAAATAATTGAAAAGCGGTTACTCCACGACCCCGAATCGCAGCAGGCGCAGCTTCAGCTAAATATAACGGAATAATAATAGTAATAATACCAACGCCGACACCTTCTATTAAACGCCCCGACAATACTCCAAAAAAACTATGCGATGAAACTAAAACTAAGATACCAACAATAAACACTACTGCTGACACTGTTACCATGGTACGGCGTCCAAACCTATCGGATAATGGTCCAGAAATTAATGTGGCAATTGATCCACCACCGAGAACCGCAGCTACTAGTATTGATATCTGAGTTGGCGTTAGTGCGATTTCGTGTTCCATAAAAATCAAAGCACCGGCGATTATGCCAATATCATAGCCATATAAAACTCCGCCTAGGCCAGCAAAAAGGATAATAAATAAAGAGAACAATTGCTGTTGTCGTATTGTTATCATCATGCTCCTTAATACTTTAATTACATTTTATTATCTGACATTCTTAAAATCAAAGATTTATTTCCGTCATTGTGGACGACGAGAAAGTGTTAGTGCACATAAAATAAATTAAGTATAATAATAGCAATGGAATTTAAAGGGGCTATTTTCGATTTCGACGGCGTTATAGTCGACACTACTCCTTTACATTATTCTTCATGGAAAAAATTAATAATAGATGACCATAAAATTCCTTTCAATCGCAATATTTACGAAGCAATTGTTAATGGCAGAAAAAGTTCTGATGTAATTGCAAAACTACTAAAGCATTTGCCTAAACACCACCAAAAAAAAGCATTAGCATTAAAACAACGCTATTATCTTGAACTCATAGATCAAGGCAAATTAAAAATATTCGATTCTACAATAAAATTAATACAAGAATTATTAGAAAATAACATTAAAATTGCTGTTTCATCTAGCAGCCGAAGCGTTGCTTATGTTTTAAAAAAATCTAACATCATTAATTTATTTGACATTGTTATCTCCGGTAATGAGATAAAAAACAGTAAACCACATCCAGAAAGTTTTATTCGTGCAGCGAAACAATTAAAATTAAAAATCAACGAATGCATAGTTTTTGAAGATACCAAAGTAGGAATAGAAGCTGCAAAAATAGGTGGATTTTTATGCATTGGTATAGATAGAAATAATAATCCCAAACATTATAAAATGGCGGATATACATGTAAACGATCTTAATGAAATAAATTACCATAAATTGGTCAAATTGTTTGAAAATAAATTGTAGAGAATAGACATAATAATGAATGACATTACAAAATCTAGTGTATGGCAAAAATTGACCAAGCACTATAAACAAATTGCAAATATACACATGCGGGATTTATTCAACGATGATCAGGAACGATTCAACAAATTTTCTATTGCAATACGGAACAGGCATGCCTGTTCCCTACTGGTCGATTATTCAAAAAATCGCATAACATCTGAAACCATTAATCTGTTATGTGAACTAGCAAAAACTGCAAATTTATCTTCACATATAGAACAAATGTTTAGCGGACAAATAATTAATACTACAGAACAACGTGCTGTTTTACACACAGCATTACGAAATTCTGGCGATGCTGCAATTTTACTAAATGGCAAAGATATTATGCCGATAGTTCATGCTACGCTCACAAAAATGCTGCAATGCGCTGAGAATATAAAACATGGCAGATGGAAAGGATACAGCGGTAAACCTATTACAGATGTAGTTAATATCGGTATCGGCGGATCTGATTTAGGTCCTAAAATGGCTGTTTCTGCTTTAACACCGTATATTTCAAACAACATAAAATGCCATTTTGTATCTAATGTAGATGGAACTTACATTAGTGAAACACTTAAATATTTAAATCCAGAAACTACTTTATTTATCATTGCCTCTAAAACGTTTACTACTCAAGAAACACTATGTAATGCAAGTACCGCCAAAGAATGGCTGGAGCAAAAAGCTAATTCTAAAAATGCAAACAAAAAACATTTAATTGCTGTCACTGCAAATTCACAAAGAGCTATAGAATTTGGTATCGATAAAAATAATATTTATCCATTTTGGGATTGGGTTGGCGGTCGTTATTCATTATGGTCAGCAATTGGATTGCCAATAACGATTGCTATTGGTGCTGATAATTTTCAACAGTTATTAGCTGGCGCATATGACATGGACAACCATTTTCGCAACACTCCTTTTGAGAAAAACATACCAGTAATTATGACATTACTTGGTATTTGGAATATCAATTTTTTCAATTGCAAAACCCATGCTATTCTCCCTTATGATCAATATTTACATCTTTTACCTGCTTATCTACAGCAATTAGAAATGGAAAGTAATGGCAAGCATGTGCGCATAGATGGTAGTACAATAGAATATTCGACAGCACCCGTTATATGGGGATCAGTTGGCACCAATGGACAACATGCTTTCCATCAATTATTACTGCAAGGTACGCAAACAGTTCCAATCGATTTTATTGTTCCGATTCATACTCATAATCCGATCGGTCAGCATCATATGTTGTTATTCGCTAATTGTTTGGCTCAAAGTAAAGCTCTAATGCAAGGCAAAACAGAGCAACAGGCGACTCAGGAATTAATAGATCAAGGTATGAACGAAACTGATGCCAAAAATTTAGCTCCTCACAAAGTTATTCCCGGTAATGTCCCGAGTAACACAATTTTAATAGACAAAATTACTCCTCACACCTTAGGATCATTAATTGCTTTATATGAACATAAAGTATTTGTACAAGGAATTATTTGGGGAATAAACTCATTCGATCAGTGGGGCGTCGAATTAGGTAAGCAATTAACCAAAAATATTATTCCCGGTTTACAAGACTCAAAGAATATAAAAAATCTTGATTCCTCAACTCGTGGGTTAATTAAATGTTATCACAGCAAGTAAGCATGAAATTTGAAAAAAATAAACTTATCATGTTCCCTGCGCTTTGAAGGCAACGCTGCTACCGTCCAAAAGTAATTGTAGGATCATTCTCCGTAGTAATTTGCCTCTTGACTTAGAAATTACACAAGCAAGAAGGAGCGCTATTTGATCGTGATCGTTGTTTAAATTCGCTTAAGGGTCTATAACCTGTATTTTCAGGCACATATTTTGATAATTTCATCACTAAACGAGGATAATCTAATGAAGCTCGGTCAATCTCGTTCATTCCCCGGAGTTCAACTAATACTTTCTGAGCTAAATTGGTCAATTGTTGTTTTCTCGTCTCTTCATTAGGATTATCTTTTGCCTTTCTTATATAGGCTGTGATAAACCTACTTAGTATTCCTGGATCATATTGTATACTGCCTGAATGTAATCCTTGCTGCCTGCAATTTTGGTATTCTATCATTTTCGCAATATAATCAACTAGAAAATCATTATTAATAAAAAAAGCAAACCGAAAATTAAAATCCCAATCGGCTTCCTTTTTTTTTAACCGATTAGTCGCTGTTGTTATGTAGTCAATACATGAAATTAATCTTATTTTTTCATCAAGGTCCGTTATGTTAAATTTAAATTGACTAAAGTATTTTTCCGGTGTCTTTTCCTCCTGAGCTACTTGGCTCATAAATAAAGTTTTTGAGGAAATGTTTGTAATCCCTGAATTTTCCGATTCTTGCTTCACTTCCAGTCGTTGATGATCTTGATAATAACCTTGAAAAAGTAAATATCTGAAACTTTTAATGTCACTATAAATAAAAGCTAAAAATAATAAACTACTCTGGATTTTATAACTTTTATCCTCATAATTTTGTATGTACTCATAGTAATAACCATTAAAGGCTTCCGGGTTAATTCGCAAATCATCAGATATCCTTTCAAAAACATCTAACTTATTATTCAAAAGTGCTAATGCCAATACTATAAATATATCCACCTGCTCTAAGGTTACGTCAGAAAATATATCCCCCTGCTCTAAGGTTACGTCAGATTGAGAAAACAACTCCCTGAATAACATATGAATATCAATTAGAATGCTATCTGATGGAGCTCTTTTTATTTGCTCTAACATTCCTTTGATCTTTTCATTTTCATAAACATCTACGGAGCAAATAATTTCTTTTTCTTGTTTTAACATACTTTTTAACTCTTATTATTAGAAATATAGCATCAAAGTAATAATTATTCTTACTTTTTTACTACAGTATTACATGATACAAATATTTGTATAAATTCAATCTAATTTAAAGGAGGACAACTAGTTAAATCAATAATAAAAAGATTATTTATGATCAAATTCATGCCAAGTTTTTTGTACGAAACGCTCAAACAAAAAACCAAGCACTTGTTGAGTAGGCATTGCCGGATGCACGGCATTCCAAAACATATAACCTTTGCAATTTTGTAAAGGTGATATCAGAGAAGCATAATAAGCGGAATCACTCATTTCACACGCTGGAATTATGCGATCGTTCTCTGTCGGAATTTTGAAGTTAAGTTTCGCAAAATCACCATTTTCACAAGTGGCACAATTCGTACGTTTAGCCATAGCATTAAACCAATCATAGATTGGCACAATTCGTACAACATCATGTCCTTTGAAATAAACGTTATTAATCATATTAACTGTAATCCGTAACGCAAAATTGTAAATACCAAGAAGCATTTGTCCAGCCCATTGCTCATAGATAGGCCAACGGCTAATGTGTGGAGTTAGCCTCGCATTCATCATGTTAAACAAATAAATATGTTGTGCTTGAATCTTAGGATGGTTTATTAGCATGTTCATTCCTTCGTAGACATGTTTTGGAGTTACATAAATAATACGCCATAGTGCACATATTTTTTTCAGAAAATGCTGGTGCTTAACAATGTCAAAATTATAAGTCAGATCATTACCACCAATCCAAATTACATAAATAGTACTGCTATCAACAATTACTTTGCCATTTTGTTCATCAATAATGAATTCTCGAATTTGCTTTAACATACCTGGAATTTGAACGTTAGTTATTTTCTTTTCATGGGGTGCAGGATCCTTATAGTAATTTTGCAAAGCAAGCAGAATAGAGTCTTCAGTACATAATTCAAGATTACTATTTTGTTTATGCTGTGTAGTAAAGCAGCTATCATCGGTATGCGCACATCCCCAAGCATAGTTTATAGAGATTAAAGTAGACGGATGGATAGCATGAGCTTCTAAATAGGTAGAAGGAATCAAATAACAGCTCTTAGTCAGACCATCTTGATATGCATCAGCTAAAAAATATTGATTCCAAATTGAGCTAAAATAAAGACGTGATTTTTGAGGTTCATGTACCGCATAATATTTTTTATTACGCTCGAGGAAAGAAACAAAAGTTTCTTGATAACTTTTGTCCGTATTAAAAATAGAGGCAATAGGTACCATATAAGCACCGTGACTTGTATTAACAGGATTGGAATTGGGAATATAGAAATCAGCGTTGTAATCGTCGAGTTTTTGTGGAGGATAACGATAAATCGGATTAGAAGCTGCTGGTAAATTGCCAACATCAGATAAACTATCACCAAAGATAATTAAATTGGAAAAAGCAAAAGCACAATAGCTAAAAATCAAACCAGCAAAAACAGTAATTATCTTAATCACAGATACAATAAATTATAAACCTGTTCCTTAATAAATCCAGCCCTGAAGCCAAAAATTCGGGTGAAATAATAACGGCTCATTACCTATTCTATGATCCAATACCCATTTGACTTCCAATGGACGAAGAAAAAATACATCTGGAATAATACCCAATATAATCTGGATCATAGCAAAGAAAATGACTAATGAAAAAATGATTTCTGCTGTTAGGCGATACTTAAAAACACACGCTTTTTGACCTGCATAATAAGTCCCTAATATCCAACCAACAACTAGACCTAGCATAACTTGACTCATTGGCATTACTATAGTACCGCTGAACAACGAATGGCAGGCAGCAGTTATAAGAGAAGCAGTTAAGGCTATGGGAATAACTCTATTTGACATCTCTATATCAGACAAAGTTTTATAATTAAATTTTTTAAGCCAACTAATTAATCCATATATAGATAAAGTTAAAACTAAAATTAAGACTGGTATTCCCCACTCTGAAGCGATTTGCAATAAACTATTATGCGGATGTGTAGAAAGGGGGTTATGGTAATAACATAAATGCATTGGCCCAACTCCAAGCAAGGGGTGAGTGGAAATTAAATAAATTGTATATTTCCAAAGTACTAACCTTATATACCCACTTTCTGTTGACAAAACATTCTCAACCATATCACTTACATGAGGTTTCATTAATGCAAATAATAAATATAAAATAAATCCGATAGTTATTACCTTTATTTGAACTATTAACCAACGTTTAGAGGCTCGTCGAAAGACAAGAGCAGTAAACACTCCTGCAACCAATAATCCTAAAATTTGACCCCTTGAAGCATCAATGATAGCAATAGTCCAGAATAAACTGGCAATTATATAGGTTAATGTTATAACTCCGGTACGTATAACCGGTTTTTTTTTAGCTACCAAAAAAATTGGTAAAGTCACTAGTGGCAAAGTCCAAGATTGGTATTGAGCAAGAAATCTCGGATTCATAAAACCAAGGAAATAATTAAACTTACCAGATATAAATAATGTGCTTACGTAACCACTAAAATACATAATTTCATAAACCGCAATACCCAACACAACAATAAATATAATAAACTTATCAGCTAAAACACCGATCGTAATCCTTTTCATGGCAATAAATAATATAAAACAAAAAATTAAAAAAAACTGGGCAACCGTCAGCAAAGCCATTCTCGGTATCGGTGCTAATAATGCAGAAAATATTCCTAATACAAAAACACATGAGATTATCAAACGCATTTGATTAGGAAAACGATTATAGAGTTCTAAACATGCATATCGTCCTCGAAAAGAGATGAGCAAATAAAGTCCAACATACAATAACAAAGCTATTTCTAATATACGTTTAACATCATATATATAATAATCAGGAAAACACAAGTTAGATAGCTTATAATTAAGTGCAATTATAAAAAACACTGCCAAAGGTAATAACGGGATGATTTTAAACAAATTACGCATATATTTTCCTTAATATTACAAAATAATACTGAACATGATATTCTAACAATATGATAAATATGTCAACACTTCCAGAGCATCCCTTCTGCACCTTCGTTAAACAAGTCGCTTTACAAAATCACATCAAAAACATTTTATTAAACCTACAGCAACGACTAAAACTCAATATTAACATTTTACTATTTTGCTGTTGGGTGGCACAAACCGGTCGCAAACAATTTAATAAAAAAGATATACAAAATATTTCTACAGCTATTACCCCATGGCATGAACAGATAGTCCTAACATTAAAAAAATTGCGCAAATATTTACAACAAAATACAAAACCAATAAGTCATAAAATCAGCAATATCATCTTAGAAAAAGAAATAATAGCCGATCAAATAGAGCAGCTACTATTAGTAGATACTATAATGCGACCATCTTACCGACGAAGCGCTATCCAAAAACTTATTGACGCATGCAAAAATATTAGCGTTTATTGTAAAGAATCACACCACGCTATGGACCAACAAGATACTGAGCTAATCAAACAATTGTTATCTCTAGTCTTTCCAACTCTCGACCGTAAACAAATATCTACATATTGGGACACTTCATTTACAAAAAATAAAAAGCATAATTTACCATCATTTACTCAATTTGAATTGGATGAGTTTTTATAACAATCTTTAGCATTTAATGGTATACTTTGACCGAAACTAACGACGATGTTATCCAATTTAAATCACAGGAGATATACGAATATGGAAAATATCAATAATCTACAAAACAAATTGAAGAGTGAAGTAAAAACTGCTTTCAAACCAAAACAGGTAAAAAAAATTACCGACAGAGAGAACCAACTAATTAAAGAACAACAACTAAAAAAATATGCTGAAGTAACAAATCAAAAAATTCTTAGCAGTCAAGCAGACTTACCACCTAATAGCTATATAGTTCCAGAAATGTTGAATTGGTGCAAGGAACAAGGCGATATTATCGTCCTTAATGATGGCACTATTATCTCTTCTAACCCAGGCACACGCCAAATACAAAACTGTAAAACGGTTATGCTCCAAGAAGGAATTCGTCCAGGACAGATAAAACCTGCTACCAATCAGTTAATTCAGATCTTATTAGAAAATGCTCCACACGTTGAGGAATCTGAAGGTTCTGTCTTAGAAATGGTAAGTACTCAACAACAACGCTTACGCCTCCTAGTTAAAGAAGCCATTCACGAAAATATCAGTGATATTCACATCGAAGTTCGATCCGAAATAGCAAAAATCCGTTTTCGAAGACACGGAGAATTATATTTACATGCCGAATGGCTACCAAAACTAGCCCGTGAAATAGCTTCAGTCGCATTTAATAAAGAAACTGACTATGCAGTAACTCATTTCAACCCTTTAGTTCCCCAAAACGCTTCTATGCCATTATCTATAGATGGTCGAAACATCCGTTTACGTTTAGCTAGTATGCCTGCTCATGGTGGTTTTGACGTAGTGTTACGTATTTTGACTACCAGCGAAGAGAAAATTCAATCATTACAAGAACTCGGTTATACCGACAATCAAGTTAAACTTATTAAGAGAGCTGTTAGCATGCCTCATGGTGCTATTATCATTGCTGGTCCCACTGGATCTGGTAAAACTACTACACTCGCTAGTTGTATTGATATGCTAGATCCTGAACGCAAAATCTATACCATTGAAGATCCAGTAGAAAAATTAGTTGACAAAGCTACACAGGTACCGGTAAATGAAGAACAGGAAGACCGTACCTTCGCTAGTATGGGACGAGCATCATTACGCATGGATCCAGATGTTATCGTACTGGGTGAAATGCGAGATTTAGACACTGCTGAAGTAATGACACGCGCTTCCATGACTGGTCACCTAGTGTTTTCCACTATACATACCAATACTGCAACAGGTATTGTATCACGGTTAGTAGACTTAGGAATTTCTCCCTCTCTATTAAGCGATCCAAATATGTTAGTATGTCTAATTTTCCAACGTTTAATGCCGACCTTATGCAATAAATGTGCTATTCCAATAACTGAATCACCGAATCATAAACCACATTTGGATCGTTATCGACAAATTTTCGGTAATGACCTAAGTAATCTACGTGCCCGTGGTCAGTATTGCCACACTTGTAAAGGATTAGGAATTGGTGGACGAACTGTAGTAGCAGAAATTGTGTGGGTAGATGAAGCAAGCCGCTTTTTCATTCAGAAAAACGATACTTTAGGCTGGAGACAACATCTAAAAAATAATGGTTGGGAGCCATATGAAAATCATGTGATAAACTTAGTCGAACAAGGTAAATGCGATCCTATGGACGCTGAAAAAACAATAGGTCATCTGGATCCAGCCTTTACTACTAAGAACTTTAACTATAAAGATTTTGTCCAAAAATAATGTTGAACATAACAGGTATAAAAAAGAAATTAAATCAACTATTGTTCAGCCGTAGCGATCAGCAAGCCTTCCTTGAAGATATTAGTAATTTAATAAAAGATGGCGTACCTGCTCCGCAAGCAATAGCAACTGTCCATGAACTTGCAACCGGTCCAGTTAAAGAAGCAGCTAAAGATATTCTGGAAAAAATTTCTGAAGGCCAGTTGGTATCCGATGGTTTGGCTGAATGGTTCCCTCCAGCTATTGTTGAAATCATTCGTTCTGGTGAACAAGGAGGCGTATTAACTCAAGCTATGACAGCAGCTATAAAATTCTTAACACAACGCTCAAATGCGATATCATCACTACTGGGATCTATAGCTTACCCCGCAACTGTATTTATAATAGGTCTGATAGTTGCAGTATTTCTAAAACATTCTGTTTTTACAAATTTCGCTGCTATAAAACCAATCAACACATGGCCTCTAAACGGACAACTATTGATAACTTTAGCAACATTTATTGAAACATGGTGGTGGTTAATTATAATAACCATTGTAGCTTCAGGTATTTTTATTAGACAGATTCTAATCAATTTAACTGGAAGAATACGTAACGTTATTGATACCTTACCACCTTTTTCTCTATATCGAGATTATGCTTCAGCCCGTTTTATGGAAACTTTAGGATTAATGCTAACAAACAACATCACTTTTAAACACGCTCTTACTATTCTGCAACGCAACGCAACTCGTTATTTAGCATGGCATATATATTTAATGCAGTTCCGTCTAAGTAGCGGTCACGAAAATATTGCTGATGTATTAGACACTGGCGTGATAAAACAGGCAGATATGCTTCGGTTGCGAGTTATGGCAAAAGGTAAAGGCTTTACTCAAGCTTTACTACATTTAGGAGCTCAATCTTTAACACGAAATACTAGAAACATAATTAAATCCGGCAAAATTATCGGCGCTCTTGTACTTGCTGTAGACGCATCTTTTTTAGCATTTATGATTTTCTCAGTTTATGGAGTTGGTTCTTACGTTGGAAGTTTTTGATTTTCTTTAGTTTGAATAATATAATTTGATTCAATACATTAACCATCCAAGAGGAATCAAGATGAAAAAAATCAGAAATCTATTCACTAACCAAAAAGGCATTGGCCTTCTCGAATTAATGTTATCACTCGCTATTATTGCAATCTTGTTAGTTATGGCAACCCGTTATTATTTATCAGCTTCTTTATCTTCAAGCACTAATGAAGTTGTTGCAAATCTTCAAGGGGTAACAGGATGTGTTGAGCAATGGAGACAAGCCTATATGTGGGGAAGCACACCAAAAACATATAATGATTTTAAATTGAGTGATTGTGTAAAGAATGACTGGTTCCCTGCCGCAAGTGCTTACAATGATAATCTAGTAACACCATGGGGCACCGCAACTATAACAACTTCAGTAAACGATGTAATAGTAAGAATAACAACTACAAAAGAACAACAAGCTAAAGACTTATATATCAAACTTGGAGGAGATATAAATAAGTGGAGAACTGGATCCACAGAAGTGGATTTCTCTATAATTCAGCAAAAAATCGTTTCTCCAATTTAGTTTACATGAAACATTACCAGAAGCAGCAAAATGGTTTTACACTTCTAGAACTTCTTCTGGTAATAGTTGTTATAGCCGCAATTTTATTAGCAAGTTATCAAAGATATAAACAATACCTTTTAAACAAAGATTTAGCCGCTATAAGACAAAACGTAGCCCTATTAATGCAATCATTGAATGAATACTATGCCCAATTAATGACAAATTGTTCGACTGCAAATAAGCACAATTGTCCAACACATGAGCAACGAGCAATAATCACTTCCAATCAAGACTTACCTGAACAATATTGGCCACGATACTTAATAAGTTCAAACCTGGTAGCAGATAAAAACTTAAATCGCGATACCCACGATTATGTAGTAAGCACATCTTCGGGAATACCTATAACTCCTCCTAAAATGGATCCTGATGCAAAATGGACACATCAATTAATAGTTACAGTAACATTAGACTCCAATATAGTCATCACTAAGGGCCTTGAATGGTACGCAAAAATTCTAGATGCACTTCTCACCGAAAACAACAAACTACGCTGGAATCAAATGCCTAACTATACTATTAAAGGCACAAATAGCAATCTCTGGATCATGGATGGAGAATTAGCCGTATTTAAAAAAGCTTTAACAGGGACAGTTTAATCCCTTTGCTTAAAAACTTATTTTATTCTTTTTTCTGATAAGAACTGCTGTAAGTAAACAAATACTTTAGCAATGCACCAACACCTAATACTGGTAACATTACATCAAAAAAACGGCTAACAAAAATTATGAATTTTACACCAGGTTGATACCAAAAGCTGACTACAACAGCTAGAATTAATGCAATTATTGTAACAACAAGTGCTAAAAATTTATAAGCCATATCTATTTCTCCTTAATTAATTTTTGAAGTTCTGATTTTTCCAAAATACTATACCACAAAGAAATAACTTCTATCCAACTATTTGTTTCTCACGGATTTCTGCTATTGTTTTACACTCAATACACTGAGTCGCTGTAGGCCTAGCCTCTAAACGTTTAATACCTATTTCTGCCCCACAATCGTCACAATAACCGTAGTCACCTCCTTGAATTCTGTCTAAAGCTTCATCTATCTTCTTAATTAACTTACGATTACGATCCTCACTTTTAAGTTCTAAACTAAATCTTTGTTCTTGATCCGCGCGATCGACTGGATCAGGGAAGTTTGCCGCTTCATTTTGCATATCACGTACCGTACGACTTCTTTCTGCTCTTAACTGTTCTCTCCAAATTTCTAACACTTTTTTAAAATGTTCTAATTGTTGATCATTCATGTAAGCTTCGCCTTTTTTAGGACAATAAGGTTTTATCCCTAAAGGACCAGCATAAGCAGGCGGTTTTTTCTCTTTTATTTTCTCTTTAATAATCATTGTCCCCCCTTTTCGAAAGTTGAGAATATTATCAAAAAGCCATATTAGAAGCAACCAATAAATGAAAAGTTAATAACTCGTATTTTGACGCTTTCGTAAAGGCAGAATATAATTAGCCATTGTGGCTCAGAAACAAAAATTCCGTACCGAATCTGATAGCATGGGTACTATTAAAGTACCTGCTGATCGTTATTGGGGTGCACAAACACAACGCTCTATAATTCATTTCAATATCGGGACCGATATAATGCCTCGAGAAATGATCCGTGCTTTCGGCATTTTGAAAATGGCTACTGCTATGATTAACCAAATGCTTGGCAAATTACCCAAAAATAAAGCTAAACTCATTATTACCGCAAGCAAAGAAGTGATATCTGGTAAATTAGACGAACATTTTCCATTGCATATTTGGCAGACTGGTAGCGGTACGCAAACTAATATGAACTGCAATGAGGTAATTGCTAACCGTGCCATTGAAATAGCCCGCGGTATTCTGGGCAGTAAACACCCTGTCCATCCAAATGATGACGTAAACATGTCGCAGTCCACCAATGATGTATTTCCAACAGCAATGCATATTGCGGCTACAGAAACTATTGTTCACAACCTGATTCCAGCGGTCACTAATCTTCGCAACATCTTAGCAAAAAAACAAAAACAATTTGCCAAAATTATTAAAATTGGCAGAACTCATTTACAAGACGCGGTGCCGCTTACTTTAGGCCAGGAATTTTCAGGATATGTTGCACAACTGAATGCATGTTTAAAAAACATTAATAATGTTCTTCCGCAACTTAAACAACTCGCAATCGGCGGCACCGCTGTTGGAACTGGATTAAATGCTCCTCTTAATTTCGGTAATCGGGTAGCGAAAGAAATCAGCAAATTTACCCATATTAATTTCATATCTGCACCAAATAAATTTGCTTCGCTAGCAGCCCATGATGCTATTGTCATAACAAGCGGCGCTTTAAAAACTCTGGCCGGTGCATTAATGAAAATAGCCAATGACATTCGTTGGCTAGGTTCTGGACCAAGATGCGGACTCGGAGAATTAATATTGCCAGAAAATGAACCTGGTTCATCCATAATGCCGGGAAAAGTAAACCCCACACAATGCGAAGCTATGATTATGGTTTGCACTCAAGTTATGGGCAATGATGCAGCTATTGGATTTGCTGGTTCTCAAGGTAATTTTGAATTGAATGTCTTTAAGCCAATGTTAATTTATAATCTCCTTCATTCCATAAGATTACTATCAGATGCGTGTAATTCCTTTACTAAATATACAATACAGGATTTACAGGCTAACAGAGATAAAATTAACTACTACCTCAAATCTTCGTTAATGCTGGTTACTGCTTTAACACCAAAAATTGGTTATGATAAAGCTGCCCAGATTGCTCATAAAGCGCTACACGATGGTACAACATTACGGGAAGCTTGTTTGGCACTCGACTATCTAACCGGTGAGGAATTTGATGACACTGTAAAACCAGAAAAGATGATTAAACCACACAGCTGATATTTTAATTAGTAACTTTTAAAAATTCTTCTATTGCATCTTTACATTGGCCACAAACCTTACCTGCTTTAGTCTTTTCTTGAATATCCTGATAAGTTTTAGCACCATCTTTAACAGCTTGTTTAATTTCTTTATCAGTTACATTCATGCATTGACAAACTAACTTTGCTGCACTTTTTTTAATTTTATTCGACATATTATTTTTCAAATAATAATCATCTATCGCTGCACGCAGCGCTTTATCTCCCAAAACCGAACAATGTATTTTATGTACCGGTAATCCTCCAAGTTCTTTAACAATATCATTTGGTGTAATGCGATAAGCCTCATCCAGAGTCATATCTATAACCATTTCAGATAATATTGAAGTACTTGCAATCGCGCTAGCACAACCATACGTCTTCCACCTGCAATCGGTGATAATTTGATGTTCTTTATCTACTTTAATATAAAACTCCATTTGATCTCCGCATTGCACATTACCAACAATACCTCTACCATCATATTGATAATCAGCTTCATCGACCAGAAAATTCCTGGGATTTATAAAATGTTCTTTTACTTTTTCTGCATATAACCAATTCATAAACCTTTACCTGTTATAAACTGTAGACATATCTCTAATTTTTTTAATCACTTTAGGCAACACATTCAACACATATTTTATATCATCACGAGTGTTCTCTCTTCCCAAACTTATACGAATCGAACCATGTGCATACTCAGCCGATGCTCCGGTCGCTAACAATACATGTGACGGATCAAGTGATCCAGAGGCACAAGCGGAACCAGTCGATACCGCAATACCTTCAAGATCAAGGTATAACAAAATTGACTCTCCCTCAGCTCCAGCAAATGATACATTTAGAGTCCCAGCTACGCAATCACTCGGATGGCCATTGAATTTTACATCCGGGATTGTTTTCTCAATACCATTTTTTAATATGTTTTTTAAAGCAAGCAATCTTTCATGCTCCTTATCCATTTCTTTAGCACGCATCATCGCCGCTTCACCAAAACCAATGATTCCCAATGTATTTTCGGTCCCGGCGCGTCTATTGTTCTCCTGATGGCCACCTAGAATAAAATGAGAAAATGGAATTCCATTTTTAATATATAAAGCTCCAATACCTTTAGGACCATACATTTTATGAGCTGACACAGTCAACAAATCAACACCTAAATCCTTCACATTAACTGGTATTTTGCCTACAGCTTGAATAGCATCAGTATGCATTAATGCTCCGCATCGATGCACGATATTGGAAATTGCTTTAATATCTTGAATTGTACCAATTTCATTATTAACCATAATGACGGAAACTAAATCAGTTTTTTTTGAAATCAATTTTTTTAATTGTTTAATATTAATCTTCCCATATTGATCTACATCAAGATATTTAACTGCGATTCCTTTTTTTTGCAAAAATTTAGCTGGCTCTAAAATAGCAGGATGTTCTATTGAAGTTGTAATAATTTCATTATTCACAGGTGATAGAACTGTATTATTAGCTTCGGTCCCACTTCCAGTAAAGATTATCTCATCAGCTTGTGCACCAATAAACGTTGCAACTTGCTGCCTCGCGGCTTCAACTAATTGTCTAGCTTGCCTGCCCAATGAATATAAACTAGAAGGATTGCCATACATATTCAATGCTTTTTGCATAGCTTTTTTTACTTCAGGATGAAGGGGAGTTGTCGCATTATGATCTAAGTAAACTTTTTTTATCATTTTAACCAAAACTCAATAAACATATAAAACTCAAAAAATGTTAAACTGATGCTCAATAACCTGTTCAACCGATGCCTCAACATGCTCCAATTTTTGTTTTTTTATTGGTTCGGATTCCTTTGTCAAATATTCTAAATCTGCTCGTCCCTGCTTTATCTGTTCTTCAAATCTTTTCATCGCCTCCTGTTGACTTTCTAACATTAGTTGCTGTAATTCTAGCAAAAAAAATCCCAATTCTTCATCTACGATTGCATTATTTACTATATTTGCAATTAATAAGTCTATAAAATGATCTCCTTTTCTTGCAAATTCTCTTAGACAATCTGAAGCAGTCTCCCCTTGATTATTTGGCATATTAAAGTTCGCTTTATGTGAATAAAGTAAAAGAACCATTTCAATATTTTTATTCAAAACAGCCACATGTAATGGAGTATAATCGGAACTATCCAAATAATTAACATCGATCTCTGGACAATTCAATAATAATTCAACAACATTTTGATTTCCATAATACACTGCACTAGTCAATGGATAACAATCATCACAACGCTCATCAGATATCATTTTTTGCCGTGATAATTCCTCCACAATTTCCGACCATCCAAAACAAGAAGCTATGTACAACAAATCAGTAAAATAACCAGAATGAACATTTACTTTTCGTTGAGACAAAAACTCAGTTATCAACTCAACCGGACAAGGATATTCTTCCTTCTTTGCCGTGTTCAAATCGAATACTAATATAAATAGAGAATTATCATTACTACTAATATTTTTTATATTCTTCGCTACTTCATCTAATGACCTATATTCTCTTTCTCCAGAAGGATTGTTGGGATCATATAAATAATATGTGCGATTTCTACAGTAAAGACCTAAACTATGACCTTCTGAGGCCAACAATACCATTTTATCTTCCTTTATAATTAATGACAGAGTTCTATTTAACTCCTCTAAGCTAAAATTAAAAGCGATCCCATATTCAAAAGCAAATTTATAATCCCGTCCTGCAATAAATTTATTTATATTTAGGTCCACACGAAAAAAATCGAATTTGCTCTTATGTTTTAAAAGCAAAATCCAGTTAATAAACTTAGTCAAAAATAAACGAATTGATTCATTTAATTTAATTGAATTCAACTCGATTGGTATATCTGCTATATACTCCAATGTTTTAAAAAAAACCTCTTTTTTACCAACTTTGTTAAAATACAAATAAAGAGTGACAAAAGAAAAACAATATTCCGGAAATGAAATGGAAATTCCTGTGTATTCCCCGGGCTGAGGACCAATTTGATTAAGAATAGGTAATAATTTAGGCACTAGAGCTTGTTGGCTTATATTTGGTTTTTCGTTTTCAGATTTCATTATTCATCACCTAAAATATCAATTCATACTATAAAAGCAACTAATTCATTATCCTGATAAATCAACGGCACACGATTACGCTGCCAAGGAGGAATGCCATTTTCCTGAAATATTTTTTTTAGTTCTCGAGTTTCGATCTGCCCTTTAATTTTACAACGTTCGCCTCCTTGACGAAATCGTACAGTTATATTTTTGGCAGTTTTTAGATCAACTCCATGATCACTTAATATATCGGGATGCAATTTGCCTAAATCAGCAGGTAACTCTAAAGACTTAGTCACATCCCATTCTAGGATTGCACTAGCATCATGCCTTTCTAACAGCTTAAAAGCATATAGATCGTCTCTATATCTTCGCACTTCCGCATCCTTCCAATGTACAATTGAAGTCGCGTCTTTACGGCAATTTAAAATATCCTTTATTATGTGCTGCATTTTTATGTTAGTCGGAGTTGTTAAATTTAACTTATGTAACCAATAACGGATAACATTACTTTGTCTAGCCGTATCCAATTGTAATAATTTTTTAACCGATAATGTATTTGGCCTTGAACCATGCATGCTTACATAATCTTGTTCGGCTAATACTGATAATAGCTCACTTGCATTAGCGCAATGTTCAGATACACGTGCTAATGTTTTCAAAATACCCGGCCATCTTTTTTTGATAATAGGCAACAATTGATGGCGAATAAAATTACGGTCATAGCCGATATTTTCATTACTTTCGTCTTCAATCCAACTTAGATCATTTTGTTTTGCATATTCATATAACTCCTGTCTGGAAAATCCTAACAAGGGCCGTATCAATATACTTGAGGTAAAATCTTTATGTTCAGGCATTGCTGCTAAACCTCGGGTTCCAGAACCGCGAAATAACTGTAATAATAAAGTCTCTGCTTGATCATCAGCATGATGAGCGGTTAATAAGCATTCGTCTTTCATCAATAAATTAGCGAATTCCTGATATCTTAACTCACGAGCTACAGCCTCAGGACTATGCTTATTTCTCGATTTCGCTTTAACATACTTAACAATAAACTCAACATCCAAATCTTCACATACCCTACGACAATGTTCTACCCACATATCAGCTTTGTCACTTAAACCATGATGCACATGCACGCTTCGCAATTGTAATTCCGGATATTGTTTACGTAAGATAACCATACTATGTAATAAAACATGCGAATCCATTCCCCCGCTATAAGCAACAAGGAATTTATGATGGTGAGTAAATTTAAATATTTTTTTATACAATTTGTCGCAATTGAACATTATCTACCAAATGACATCAAACGCTGATAACGATTACTTAACAGTTGTTCTATCGATTGCATTCGTAATCCCTGCAGACGTCCTAACAATACTTTCTTTAAAGTATCTGCCATACCCTGTGGATCTCTGTGTGCTCCTCCTAAAGGTTCGATAATGATTTCATCGATCAGTTTTAATTCTAATAATTTATTTGCAGTTAAATGCAAAGCTTCAGCAGCTTCAGCCACTTTTTCTTGATTACGCCATAAAATAGAAGCACAACCTTCTGGAGATATAACCGAGTAATAACTATATTGCAGCATTAATAAACAATCACCTACTCCAACTGCAAGCGCACCACCAGAACCGCCTTCACCGATCACAGTACAAATAATCGGTGTCCGTAACTTTGACATACCAAATAAATTACCGCTAATTGCTCCACTCTGGTTATGCTCTTCGGCTTCTACTCCAGGATAAGCACCTGGCGTATCAATAAAGGTAAAAACAGGTAATTTGAAGCGTTCCGCCATTTGCATCAAGCGCAAAGCCCTTCTATATTCTTCTGGATTAGGCATTCCAAAATTTCGTTCAAGATTTTCTTTAGTATTACGTCCTTTCTGATGACCGATAACCATTACCGGCAGTCCATCCAATCTCGCCAAACCCGCTATTATTGCTGGCGCTTTACTAAAATGGCGATCACCGTGTAATTCATCGAAATCAGTAAATATTTTTTGAATATAATCTAAAGTATGTGGCCGTTGTGGATGCCGTGCTAACTTTACTATTTGCATCGGTGTCAAAGACGCAAAAATAGACTCGGTCAACTTTTTAATTTTTTGTTGTAAACGTTCGATTTCTTCATTAATATTTATATCAGCATTAATGGTAGCATGCTGCAACTCTTCGATTTTAGCTTCTAATTCTGCGATAGGTTGCTCAAAATCAAGAAAATTTAAATTCATAATTTATCTCTTATTTTAAAAACCCTAAATATTTTTGCCAATTATAACCGACATCACCTAAGACAAGGAAATGAGGATTATATAACGAATCTTTAGTATTGTATCTTAGGGATTCGAAATTTAGATCAACTACCTTACCTCCAGCTTGTTCTACAATACACTGACCAGCTGCAGTATCCCACTCACAAATGAAACCTAAGCGTGGGTAAATATCGACTAACCCTTCTGCCACTAAACATAACTTTAAAGAACTTCCAAAATAAACTAATTGATATCTTCCAAGTTGAGATAAAAATGGTTGTAAACTCACGATATCAACGTTCCTACTTACCGCTACTCTGATTTTATCACCAGATACTGTCTTGGTGTATAAGACTGATTTCTTCCCATCAGCATCTTCTTTAATTGCCTCACCACCGCGATAAGCGAAATAACAGGTACTATGTGCTGGTAAATAAGAAACTCCTACAACAGGTTGATTATTATCAATTAACGCAATATTTACCGTAAAATCTCCAGAACCTTTAACAAATTCGCTGCTACCATCCAATGGATCAACTAACCAATAGCGTTCCCACTGTTTACGTTGTTCATAAGGAATCTCAATCCCTTCCTCAGATAAAATCGGAATTTCAGGAGTTAAATTACTTAGACCTGAACAAATAATATCGTTTGCCACAAAATCAGCCTTAGTCAAAGGAGAATCATCAGCCTTAAGTTCAAATTTAATATCTTTTTTATAAACGGATAGTATTTCATGTCCAGCTTGTTTAGCAATCTCAATAACATCACTTAAATAATTTTCAAATTCACTTATCATTAGCATCCTCGGTAAGTTAATATTATACCACTAATGGCACAAATTTTAGGCAAAAAAATTCCATTGTCCTTATACATCCACATCCCATGGTGTGTTCACAAATGCCCATATTGTGATTTTAATTCTTATACTGCCCCTAAAAAAATCCCAGGAAAAGACTACCATAAAGCATTAATCCAAGACCTTAAAAATGATTTATCTAAAATACATAATCGTAAATTACATAGTATATTTATCGGTGGCGGTACACCAAGTTTATTATCACCTAATATAATTACCAAACTCATTAATAAAATAACTAATCTAATACCGATTAAAAATAACATTGAAATAACTTTAGAAGCTAATCCAGGTTCGGTTACTAAAAAGCAACTACAGACTTTACGCATCGCAGGAGTTAATAGACTTTCAATAGGCATTCAAAGTTTTCAAAATGACAAATTAAAAACCTTAGGGAGAATTCATGATCATAAGGAAGCTATTCGAGCGGTAAAAATGGCTCAAGCCGCTGGTTTTTCTAACATTAATATCGACCTTATGTATGGTATACCTAAGCAAACTGTTCAGGATGCAATCTACGATATTAAATTCGCATTATCGCTAAAACCAACTCATCTTTCTTGGTATCAATTAACCATTGAACCACATTCTGCTTTTTATAAACATTCCATCAAATTACCCAATGAAGAATTAATTTGGAAAATGCAGCAACAAGGCCAACAAATTATTCACCGCTTTGGATTTAAACAATATGAAATATCAGCTTTTAGCAAACCAAACTCCCAATGCCAACATAATTTAAATTATTGGCACTTCGGTGATTATTTGGGAATCGGAGCAGGCTCACACAGTAAGATAACCGATTTTAATCTTAATTCTATTACTAGAATCAGCAAACATAAAAATCCCAAAATTTATTTGAATAAAAAACCAAATTTCGTAGCAACAAAAAAGACCATCAAAAATGACAAATTGGTCTTAGAATTTATGTTAAACGCTCTACGCTTAACTAAAGCAATACCTATAAATCTATTTACCGAGCGTACCAATTTAGATCTGAATTCTATTATAAATCCTTTAAATGAAGCTCAACAAAATGGTTTTCTAAAATGGAATAAAAAAAATATCATCGTCACTTCATTAGGAAAAAGATTCTTAAATGAATTATTAAGGATATTTTAATTAAATAACTCTAGTCGCGACGTAATTTGTCTGATATTGCAATAGGAGTTGGATAACGCAATACTATAATGGTAGAGGATACAATAAAAGTTATTAATGTTATAGCTTGCACTAAATAAGCAGTTGCAGTATTAATCAATCCGTGTTGCAAAGCCACATATGTAACCAATAAAGAAAAACTGCTTGTTTGTCCTAAACGAACTCCAATCTCCCACGCCACAGATCTTGATTCATTAGCTAGACCTAACAAGACTCTAAAAGTCAACGGCTTAATCATCATCAATAAACCAGCTAAAACAACAGCCGGTGCTATTATAACAGGAAAATAATGTAAATCGAAATCAGCTCCTATAGAAAAGAAAAACAGTACCAGAAAAAAATCACGTACTGGTTTCAAACTCTCTGAAATATAAAATGCAATGGGGCCGGTGGCAATAGAAATTCCGGCGACAAAAGCTCCAATTTCATATGACAAACCGAGTAACTTTGCAAGTTCTGATATACTTAAACACCAGGCAATAGCTAGTAAAAAAAGATACTCACGCATTTTGTCAAAATGAGCAAACAGATACGCTAAAATAAATTTTTCAAATAAAAAAGTTATCAAAAATAAAAAAGGTAAGGATAATAAAGTCACGCTAAAATGCAATACATTCATTCCGTGGATACTACCGATATGCATCAACAGCATTACAAAAATTGCCAATAAATCCTGTAGTAGCAATATACTTACTACCAACTCACCAGTATGTTGATGGTGCAAAACGGTAGTTGGTAATAATTTTAATCCAATTATAGTACTAGAAAATGTCACAGCTACGCCAACAACTAAGCTCTGTATTATACTAAACCCGAACAAGCAACTTACTGAAAAGCCAATAATCAAAAAAACTATTGAACTTAACAAAGTAATCCAAAATGTTTTTTTAAATAAACGCAATAAATCCTGCGGATGTAAATTTAGACCCAACAAAAATAATAAGAAAATAATGCCAATATCACCTATCTTATGCACCACATTAATATCAACAATCAATTTTAGACCCCAAGGGCCCAGTAGTAGACCCAAAAATATATATGCTACCAATAATGCTTGGCGAGTATACAATGCAACTGTAGAAAGAAGTGCAGCACCAGAAAAAATTAAAAATATTGAAAATATAATTGCATTATCATTCATATTGAAAGAATTATATCAAAAGCATCAATAAACAAGGAAATTTATATTAAAAATTTATTGAATTTATTAATTTTCATTGTAAACTATCTGAGTATTTATCTAAAAACTTAGGAGAATCAATAATGCCAACAGGAATAAAAACAAAATCTGCTACTCCCGCATTAAGCAGACGTATAACAAAATTAACTGCTGAACTAAAAACCGCTCGTAAAAATTTACGCGTTGCGGTAAACAAGGCTGTTAAAGAAGCTAATGTATGGAAAAAGAAATTAGCTATTCAAAACTCTCGTTGGGATGCGAAGCTCAAAAAGGTCGAAAAAATTGCCTTTCAGAAATGCGCAAAATTTTGCGCAAAAAAAGAAATAGCTAAGAAAAAAGCTTTGCATAAGGCTTGGATGATGGCAGAAGCTAAATTTGAAAAAGCTTACGCAAAAAAAGGACCAAAGAAAAAAGTTAAAGCTAAAAAAGTCACCGCAAAAAAAGCAGTAGAAAAAGCTATCGTAACAAAAAAACCAGCTCGTAAAGTAAAAAAATAAATATCAAAAACAACCAGCAGGGAACAGCATACATGTTCCCTGCATATATTTATTCCTATCTATTGATGCTTAATACATCAAATATTTGTTTACGGACTTCTTCGACTGAGTTCCTACCATCAATACGAACAAAAATGGGTCGTGCATTTTTATATTTAGATAAATTTCGATAAAAATTTATTAAAGGTTCTGTTTGTTCATGATAAACTTTTAATCTTTTACGAACTGTTTCTTCCTCATCATCTTCTCTCTGTACTAATGGTTCATCAGTAATATCGTCTTTACCTTCAGTTTTTGGAGGATTGTACAGAATATGATAAATACGCCCAGAATCAAGATGTATTCGACGCCCGGTTAAACGTTTTACGACTTCCTCATCATCAACATATATTTCAATAACATAATCAATTTTAATACCCTCCTTTTCGATTGCCTGCGCCTGAGGAATTGTTCTAGGAAACCCATCCAAAAGAAATCCATTTTTACAATCAGGACGATTAATACGCTCTTTCACCAAAGCAATTATTACCTCATCAGGTATTAATCTGCCCTGTTGCATAATTTTTTTTACTGTCTTTCCTAACTCAGACCTGGTTTTAACAGCAGCTCTTAGCATATCTCCAGTAGCAATCTGCGGTATATCATATTTTTCACAAATAAACCGGGCCTGTGTCCCTTTCCCCACACCCGGACATCCTAACAGAATTATCCGCATCAGGTTTCTCCTATCTACATTTGTAATGGAATAAATGATAAAGCAATTAAAGCTAAACCAACTAATAATGTCACAATTGGTGTACTTAACGGCACTTCAGACGGGTTATTACGATGTTTCTTATACTGCAATAGACTTGCAAATACCAAGGTAACTCCTGTAATTACACAAACAGCACGAATTAGATTTCCGACGACTATCCCTCCAGAAAAAAGATTTTCTGCAATTTCCCCAAAACCTTGGTTTTTGGCTAGAACTGGTAACGGAAAGAAAAAGAACAACAACGCCCATTTAAAATGATTATTTTTTCTCATTTACAACCTCAAATGATACTAATTATAATATTTTTACTATAATATACAAAATTCAATTACAAGAAATACTGCTACCATCTGGCAATTTATTCGCAACACGTATTCGACCAGTTTGACTGATAATAATCGCTCGTGCATATTTTTTCTTATCATCAGAGCAATAAGAAAAAGTACCATATTGACCGTTAGTAGAACCAATTGGTGAAAACTCTATGTAACTCTCTTTCCCAAGACTACTTTTCCAAATCAGTTTATCTCCTTTTGGCAAAGCTGAAAATATGCGAAAAATTTTATTATTGCTCTCATCAATGATAATTTGTCCATCCCGCCAATTTCCACCGCAGACTTTATGATTTACACTTTTACAAAATTTAACTGCTACACCATTCTTAATCGCTTCCGCGCGTGTAAACTGCAAAGCAGATACAATATTATTAATTTCAGCTGTCGCCTGGTTATTCATTATCAAACTATACATAGAGGCAATGCTAATTAACAATAAAATGCTTAATATAGAAATAGCAATAAGCATTTCGATTAAAGTAAAAGCACGCTCGTTACTCATCAATACATATTATATTATCACTATTTTGTATGTCGAAGTAATACCGTTATAATAGTCCCATGTTCGATAATTTATCTGAAAAATTAACCCGCACAATTAGAAACTTAACCGGTCGCGGGCGCCTAACCGAAGACAATGTAAAAGAAACTCTGCGCGACTTACGTAGAACTCTATTAGAAGCCGATGTAGCTCTACCAATAATCAAGCAATTCATTGAAGATATAAGCAACAAAGCTATAGGTCAAGAGGTCATGAAAAGTTTAAAACCCGGTGAAGCTCTAGTAAAAATCGTCCGCGATGAATTGATCAATATCATGGGCAACGTTTACCAAGATATTAACCTTACGACTCAACCTCCAACGATAATATTAATATCTGGATTACAAGGCTCTGGCAAAACTACTTCAGTTGCTAAATTAGCTTACTTCATAAAAGAAAACAAAAAGAAAAGTGCACTTATTACTACTACCGATATTTACCGACCTGCCGCAATTGAACAATTAGAAACTTTAGCTAAGCAAATAGACACGGCTTTTTTTCATATTTCTCAACGGCCTATTGATATAGTTAAAGCAGCTATTTTTGAAGCTAAAAAGAAATTCATAGATGTTGTAATAATCGACACTGCTGGCCGCCTGCATATTGACAAAGAAATGATGGATGAAATAAGCAACATTCATAAAGCTATTAACCCCACCGAAACATTATTCGTTGTCGATAGTATGGCTGGGCAAGACGCAGCTAATACTGCTAAAACCTTTAATGATATTCTGCCTCTTACCGGTGTTATTCTCACAAAAACCGATGGAGATGCTCGAGGTGGAGCCGCACTATCAGTTCGTATGATCACAGGTAAACCAATTAAATTTATTGGAGTAGGAGAAAAAATTAATGCTTTCGAACCCTTTCATCCGGATCGTATAGTCTCTCGAATCTTAGGTATGGGTGATATTCTTACTTTAGTAGAAGAAGCAGAAAAAAACGTTAATCGAGAAAAAGCAAAAAAACTTGCACAAAAAATTTCTAAAGGTAAAGGATTTAACTTAGAAGACTTCAAAGATCAATTGCAACAACTAAAAAAATTGGGCGGAATCAATAATCTCTTAACTAAAATTCCTGGAATGGGAATGCTGCCCAAAGCTGCTAAAAATATGGTCAATGATGACATGTTTATTAAAATGGAAGCTATCATTAACTCTATGACTCTTAAAGAACGTTACTTTCCAGCTATCATTAAAGGTTCGCGCAAACGCAGAATCGCGACTGGTTCTGGAACCGAAGTACAAGATGTGAATCGTCTTTTAAAACAATTTAGCCGTATGCAAAAAATGATGAAACATTTTAAAAGCAGTAAGATGATGAATATGATGCGAGATTTACAAAAAACCACTTAACACTTCCAAATTCATCTTTTTTAACGTAATATTTTCTTCTTTAAAACTTTTTATGAGGTAAAATTGATGGTAGTTATTCGTTTAGCACGTGGTGGCGCAAAAAAGCGCCCTTTTTATCATTTAGTAGTAAGTAATAGTCGCGACGCCCGTGATGGTCGTTTCATCGAACGTCTAGGATTTTATAATCCCATTGCAGCTGGTGAAGAAATTAAACTACAACTAAATAAAGAACGTATTGATTATTGGTTATCTAAAGGAGCTCAGCCTTCGGAAAAAGTTGCATATTTAATTGACAACTTTGCCGAAATAGCAATGGGTAAAGAACCAGTTCGTAAGAAGCCTAAACCCAAAAAAGTTAAAGAGCCTGAAGTAGAAAAACCCGCTGAAGAAGAAAAAATAATTCCTGAGGAAAAACCCGAAGAACCTGAAGAGAAACTTGAGGTAAAACCTGAAGAGCCTGGAAAAAAGCCCGAGAAAGAACCTGAGGAAAAACCTGTAGAGGAAAAACCTGAGGAGCCCGAAGAGAAACACGAAGAAAAAACTGAAGAACCTAAAGAAGAACTTGAGAAAAAGCCCAAAGAAGAACCTGAAGAAACAACCACTGAACGAATAACAGAAACCGAAACTGAGGAAAAATCTGAATAATTCATAAATGCAAAACAAGATAATAATCGGCCGTTTTGGTAGTACCTATGGAATTAAAGGTTGGATTAAGATTATCTCATTCACTGATCCCAAAGTAAAAATTCTTCAATACCAACCATGGTGGATTAAAAAAAATCAGCAATGGCAGCAAATTGATATTGAAGATAGTAAATGCCATGGTAAAAATATTATCGTAAAATTACATGATATTGATAACTGCGATCAAGCGAAAACTTATACTAACATTGACATCAATATCCAACATGACCAATTACCAAAATTACCCAAAGATGAATACTATTGGTCTGATCTCGAAGGGCTTACTGTACTTGATAAATCAGGTAAAAAATTAGGCATAGTTGATCACTTAATTGAAACTGGTAGCAATGATGTATTAGTAATAAAAAACGGTAAACAACACCTGATTCCTTATATTGATAACGTAATTATCAAAGTTGATCTTAAGAAAAAAATTATCAAAGTCGATTGGGAATTATTGTGAAATTCGCCATTGTTACATTATTCCCAGAAATGTTCACCGCTTTAAATTACAGCATAACTGGACGTGCTATTGAAAAAAATCTGATAACACTAAAGTATTATAACCCCAGAGATTTTAGTAAAGACAAACATCGGCGTGTAGACGACAAGCCATATGGAGGTGGCCCAGGTATGGTAATGCTTGCAGAACCATTATGCGATGCTATTGAAAAAGCAAAAACATTCTGCCACTGTAAAACGAAGGTTATTTATTTAACCCCGCAAGGGCGGCTATTAGATCAAACTAAAGCAAAATTATTAGCTCGCGAAAAAAATTTGATTCTGTTAACCGGCCGTTACGAAGGTATCGACGAAAGAGTTATTAATTCCGAAGTTGATGAAGAATTATCAATTGGAGATTATGTACTAAGTGGAGGCGAACTAGCTGCCATGGTAATGATCGATACTATCGTCCGATTATTACCGAGCGCCTTAGGTGACGAAGATTCTGCCCAACAAGATTCCTTCATGCAAGGGCTTTTAGACTACCCACATTATACTAAGCCTAAAATCTTTAATGGACAAAAAGTTCCAAATGTGTTATTAAGTGGCGACCATAAAAGGATTGCTTACTGGCGGCTTAAACAAGCTTTAGGTCGCACGTACTTAAGACGACCTGATTTATTAAAAAAACGTCGTTTTACAGAAGACGAACAAAACTTATTAAACGAGTTTATTAATGAACGAAAAATTAAAGATGAATTATGAGTAATATAATCCAAACAATTGAAAACGAACAAATGAAAAACATAAAAATACCAGAATTTAGATCTGGAGATACAGTTGCAGTACAAGTAAAAGTAAAAGAAGCCAACCGTGAACGTTTACAGTCCTTTGAAGGTATTGTTATAGCAAAACGTAATCGTGGTTTAAACTCATCATTTACAGTACGTAAAATTTCTCATGGTGAAGGTGTGGAGCGAGTTTTTCAAACCTATAGCCCACAAATAGCAAATATTAAAATTAAACGTCGTGGCGATATAAGCAAAGCGAAACTATACCATCTCCGTAAACTATCAGGCAAAAGTGCGCGCATTAAAGAAAAAATTAGCCGTAAAACCTCTGCCGAATAGCCTCAAATAAACAAATACCAGCTGCCACTGAGACATTTAGACTGGAAACAGTTCCTAACATAGGAATACTCATTAATCCATCACAGTGCTCTCTAGTTAAGCGACGTATACCTTTTTCTTCACCACCTAAAACCAATCCTATCGGACCTGTTAAATTTACATCATAAATTTTGGTCTTAGCATCAGCCGTAGTTCCATAGAGCCATATACCACGATCTTTTAGCATATGCATAGAACGAACTAAATTAGTTACTTGAATGAAAGGAGTAGTTTCTGCAGCACCACAAGCTACTTTACGAACCACAGGAGTTAAGCCAACAGCATTATCCTTAGGTGCAATAACTGCATCTATTCCAGCTGCATTTGCACTACGCAAACAAGCTCCTAAATTATGAGGATCTTGTATGCTATCCAATATCAATAAAAATGGAGCTTCTTCTAGTTTATCTAGTAAACCTACTAAATCAGTTTCTCGATATATCATACCACTTGCTATAATTACTGCTACTCCTTGATGCTGACACTCTGGCAATAAAACTTCTAACTTTCTTCTGCTGATAATCTCGGGTTGAATATTATTTTTATGCGCCAATTGCAATATTTTTTGTATTCTCTGGTCATATCTACCCCGTTGTATAAAAAGATGGCGTACCGTTTGTGGAGCATTTCTTAATATTCCCTCAACAGCATGTAAACCATAAATATATTGTGATTCCATTATGATAACTCAAAATCAATTTGAGCTTCGTCTAAATCCACTCGAGCAATTTGAACCTTAATCGGATCGCCTAAACAAAAACTTTTCCTTAAACGTTTGCCGTGTAAACAATGTTTAACTGCGTCAAATTCATAGTAATCATTCGTTAACGCTGTAATATGTAACAAACCCTCCACATAAATATCTTTTAATTCCACAAAGACTCCAAAACTAGTAACTCCACTAATAATACCATCAAAAATCTTACCGATTTTATCTAACATATATTCACACTTTAACCAATCAATCGCATCACAAGTTGCATCATCAGCACGCCTCTCTGTCATGGAACAATGTTCGCCAAAATTATGAATTGTGTTACTGTCATAATGAAAATTAGTCATTGTACCACCATGAATTGCATGACGAATTGCACGGTGAGTTATTAAATCCGGATACCGACGAATCGGTGAAGTAAAATGACCATATGCATCATAAGCTAAACCAAAATGGCCAATATTCTCTGCGTCATAAACCGCCTGACGCATAGAGCGTAATATTATTGTTTGAATTAAATGTTCGTCTCTTCGCCCTTCTATCTTATTTAACAATTTGGCATAATCAATTGGCTTTGGATTATCATCACCTCCTAAATTTAACCCTAAATTCACTAAGAAACCGCGTAAATCTGCTAATTTAGTCGCATCTGGTCCTTCATGAACACGGTATAATGCAGGAATCTTCTTTTGTAATAAAAACCGTGCTGCACAAACATTAGCCGCTAACATACATTCTTCAATAATTCGGTGTGCGTCATTACGCACAATTGGAACAATTTGTTTAATCTTACGGTTTTTACTAAAAATTATCCGTGTCTCTAATGTTGTAAATTCAATAGCACCACGAGTTTTACGTTGTTTTTGCAGAGCTTTAAAAAGACTATACAATTCCTGTAAATACGGCAGTAAATCCGAATGATCTTGGCTTTTACCAGCTAACGTACTAACAACCTGGTTATAAGTAAGACGGGCATGGGAACACATTACTGCTTCATAAAAACTATACCTATTAACTTTTCCTTCTTTACTAATACACATATCACAAACCATACACAATCGATCAACGTTAGGCTGCAAAGAACATAACTCATTAGACAAAACTTCTGGTAACATTGGTATAACAACACCTGGAAAATACACTGAATTACCACGTACTAAAGCTTCTTGATCTAATGCTGTGTCTGCTTTCACATAATAGCCAACATCTGCAATTGCTACATATAAACGCCAGCCACCTCGCGGATGTGGTTCACAATATATAGCATCATCAAAATCTTTAGCATCTTCTCCATCTATAGTAACTAGAGGTAATTCCGTCAAATCTTTACGCCCTCTATAGTCCAGTTCAGTCAACTTTTGCAATGCATTAGTTTCGCGTAGCACATTTTTGGGCCATTTATGGGGCAAGTTATGTGCTCGAATAGCAACTTCGATTTCCATTCCAGGCCCCATGTGTTCACCTAAAACTTCAACAATCTTTCCTGTAGCTTGACGCCTTACACTTGGATAAGCAATGACGTCAGCTGTAACAAGCTGACCATGCTTTGCCTTACCTTGTTTTCCTTTAGGAATAATAATATCTTGACTAATACTTTTATTAGACGGTACTACAAATGCTACACCACTTTCCTTGAAATAACGTCCCACTATATACTTAGTATTACGTTCTAAAATTTCAACAATTACCCCTTCACGACGTCCGTGTTTATCTTTTCCTATGACTTGTACTAAAACTCGATCATCGTGAAACACTGAACGCATTTGCCGTGCTGGCAAAAAAATATCTTTGCCACCATCCTCAGGAACCAGAAATCCATAACCTTCTTTATGTCCAATAACGACACCACGAACTAATGATGTTTTATCAACTAATAAAAAACTACCACGACGGTTTGCTATTAATTGGCCATCTCGGGCCATAGCCATTAAACGATGCTGTAAAGCTTCCCGCTGTTGCTTTGACTTAAGTGAAAAAGTTTTAGCCAAATATTCAACTTTAACAGGTTTACCAAATTTATCTAAGCACTCTAATATATATTCACGACTTGGAATTGGTTTAACATATTTACGCATCTCACGTTCGTGATAAGGATCTTGTTCCAAAGAGAATTTAGGCATAGTTATGAAACTTCATTTAAATAATAAATCTATTATCATATAATATGATTTTAACAGCTAGGAAACGACTTATGAACAAAAAGCTATTAATACTCATATTATCCACTATAATTTTAACATTAAGTGCTTGTGCTTCCATTTTAGATAAACTAGCTACTACTGAACGACCTTCTAAGCAGCACACTATTTGCGCACAATTAAAGCGGGAACTTATTTTTTACAACACCGACCTTAATTTAAATCCACAATGGAGCTCACCAACTAAACGAGCGCAATTACTTCAAGAGTATAAAAAATATCAGTGCGATCAATTACAATAATACAAGCCGAGGTGGTGAAATTGGTAGACACGCAAGCTTCAGGTGCTTGTGGAGGAAACTCCGTGGAGGTTCAAGTCCTCTCCTCGGCATTCTAAAAAAAGCGCTTCAAAAATATAGTCTCACTACGTTCCGGACCAGTAGAAATAATATCAATCGGAGTGTTTAACAAATCTTCTATACGTTTTAAATAATTTCTAGCATTCTGTGGCAATTTCGCAAAATCCTTAAGGCCGAAAGTTGACTCCTGCCAACCTGGCATATCTTCGTATATCGGTTCATCATCCTTGTAATCTACACAAATACGTATAGTTTTTAACTCATCTAGAACATCTAACTTAGTTATACATAAGCCTGATAAACTATTTATTTGTACTGAACGGCGCATTGCAACAGCATCAAACCAACCACAGCGTCGTGGCCGTCCCGTAGTTGCACCAAACTCTACACCCCGTTCACAAATATTCTTACCTACTTCATCTTTCAACTCGGTAAGAAATGGGCCACCACCTACTCGCGTAGTATAAGCTTTAGTAACACCGAGTATATAATCGAAATACAAAGGCCCGAATCCACTTCCGGTTGCAGCTCCGCCTGCTGTGGTATTAGAAGAAGTTACAAACGGATAAGTTCCAAGATCAACATCTAAAAATGTACCTTGAGCTCCCTCAAACAATAATCTTTTGCTCCGGCCATGATAATCGGCCAACATACCAGCCACATCAGTTATCATCGGACTAATACGTCGTGCTGAAGTCAATAGTTCTTCCAAAACTTGTTCATAAGATATCGGCTTGGCTACATAATAATTTTCTAAAATAAAATTATGATACTCGATAAGTTTCTTTAATTTCTCAGTTAACTGTTCAGGATTTAACAAATCGTTGCCACGTAAACCTCGTCTCGCTATTTTATCCTCATAAGCAGGTCCAATCCCACGACCTGTGGTCCCGATCGCTTCTTTACCACGTAGCTGTTCACGCGCTTTATCTAATGCAACATGATATGGAAGTAATAGACTACATGCTTCACTTATATACAAACGTTGCGTAACTGATACACCTTTTTTCTCCAACTCATCTATTTCTTGAACTAAAACAGATGGCGATAAAACCACACCATTGCCAATAAAGCAGATTACATTTTCATGAAGAATACCCGACGGAATAAGATGTAAAATAGTCTTCTCACCATTTATAACTATGGTGTGCCCTGCATTATGGCCACCTTGAAATCGTACTATTCCATCCGTATATTCAGCTAATAAATCAACAACCTTGCCTTTACCTTCGTCACCCCACTGAGTGCCTAGAACTACTACACTTTTCGCCATTAAATACTACTTTAGAATAATTCCAGAATGAACTAAATACATCAGTACTACACCAACTAACATAGCTATTAATCCCATAATACGCAAAGCGCGATCACTACATTTAGTCATTGCTTCCATCATCTTCCGGCAATGATGCGGTGACAAAAAAGGCATTATACCTTCTATAATCAACACCAAGGCTATTGCTGTTAAAATAGTTTGCCACATAATTTTTTCCTCCCATTATGTATTATTATTAAAATACTTAAAAAACTGGCCCTTAGGCTCCAACAATAAAATATCATTTTTGCTTCTAAAAACATTCTTATAAGCTTGTAAACTTCTATACAAAGCATAAAAACCAGCATCTTTTTTATATGCATCAGCATATATATTGGCAGCTTTTGCATCTCCTTGTGCTCGAATTTTGGCAGCTCTTTCTCGAGCTTTAGCCAAAATAACTGTGACTGTAGCATCTGCTTCGGCTCTAACACTCTCGGCTTTGGCTTCACCATCAGAACGGTGTTTAGTAGCTGCTTGTTCCCGTTCTACGCGCATACGATCAAATACGGAATCACTAACTTCCTCAGGTAAATCAATCCGCTTAACACGCACATCAATTACTTCGATACCCAATCCCTTAGCACTTTCATCTACTTTTTGTTTGAGTAAATCCATAACATTACCGCGTTCACCTGATACTACTTCAGTAATAGTTCGTTTACCAAACGCAGCCCGAAGTGCATCATTTGCTTTTTGCTGTAATAAAGTTTCTGCTTTACTAGCAAATCCACCGGTACGAGTATAATAAAGTGGTAAATCAGCAATTCTCCACTTTACATAATAATCAACCAATACATATTTCTGTTCCTCTGTTAATACTCGTGAGGATTGTGCATCTAATGTTTGTAAGCGTACATCAAGAGTACGCACCTGATTTATAAATGGAATACGTAAATGTAAGCCGGGTTGAATCACCAATAATTGGCCACTTGAATCTGTAACAATTTTTCCCAACTTCAATAACAAAGCCCGTTGGCCTTCTTTAACTGAATAAAAACACGTAAAAAAACCCAATAGACTAATTACGAAAATGAGCAAAAATATTTTTTTAGCATAGCTCATTAGTATTCTCCCTCATCTGAATAACCAATACGACTCGGCCTTTCGCTATTTGATTGCGCAGATTTTGTCGTATCAGTAAGCTTTGTCTCAGAAACTGGAGTTTCAGCAAATTCTGTTAACTTTCCAGGCTTAAGTTCTTTGGCAAAAAGCTTATCTAACGGTAGATATATCATGTTTGCGTTTTTCACATCTACTAATATTTTACTGCTGTTGTGTAATACTCCTTCAATTGTACTTAAATACAATCGTTCACGGGTAACATTCGGTGCCCGCTCATATTGTGGCAACAATGCCAAATACTGAGCAGCATCTGCACGAGCCTGGAGAACTGCCTTTTCTTGATAAGCATCTGCTTCTTTTAGAATCCGTGCTGCATGGCCTTCTGCGATCGGCACCACTTTTTGTTGATAAGCTTTTGCTGCATTTATATAGCGCTGTTCATCTTCACGTGCTTTATTAACATCATCAAAAGCCTCAGTCACGGCCTCAGGTGGTTTGGCTGGTTGTAAAGCCACATCTGTAATTACTAATCCGCAATGATAACGATCCAAAATTTTAGTCAACTGTTGCGATACTTGTTCGCGTACTAATTCACGTCCGGTAGTCAATATCTCATCCAAAGTAGTATGACCAACTACTTGACGTAAAGCACTAGCAGTAGCTTGTTGTAAACTTGCAACCGAATTAATGACATTAAATAAATAGTCTCTCAAATTATTAATGCGGTACTGCACTGCTACCGAAACGGAAACTATATTTTCATCTTTAGTAAGCATTTCAGCTTGATAAGGAAAAGTTGAAACTTTTTGCACATTAATTATATAACGTGATTCAATGAAGCGCGGTATCCAATGCGGACCAGGTCCTATAGTTCTACTATACTTACCAAATCTAAGAATCGCAGCGCGTTCAGCTGGCGAGACTATAAAAACGCCGAACGTAACCCAGATTATGATTGCAACTAATAATACTAACAAGATGCTTCGTAAAGTTAATATTTTTGGCACCTTGGATTTCAATGGAACTCCTGTAGTTCTTTTTCTACCGATTTTACCGACAAAAAAACTATTTATTTTTTTCTGCAATTTATTAAGTAACTCGTCTAAATCTGGGGGTCCTTCTTCACGTTTAGGACGTTTACTCCAAATATCTTTATCTTTATCACTACCCGGTTCATTTTCGGCCATATAAGTTCCCCAACACTCGATTACACATAAAGTAGGATTTTACTTGCAATACCGCAGTCAAGGCAAGTACAATTAATTAATATTGCGTAACCCCTTAATATGTTCACAAGGGGTGTTTTCTCAACTTTTTTTGGACATTAGTTCAAACTAACAGGAGATTGCAATGAAAAAGTATTTTCTCATTTTAAGCTTAGATCTCGCTTGTTTGCTAACAAACTCTGTGTTTGCAAACGGTAAGGCTCACATTCTATATCAACCTGCTTCTAATGTAGTATCAGGTTGGGTAATTGGAGCAGATGTCGGTTGGGGATATTTAGATACGCCAAAGGATAATTTAGCTTTTGCCGACGTTTACACTGAGTTTAAGAACCTGTCACAGAGTCATGATCTTGATGATCTTGTATGGGGGGTACATGGTGGTCGTACTTTTGATATAACTCCTAGTATATTACTCGGCTTTGAAGCCGGTTATAAAGATTTAGGGAAATCGAAGTATAAGTCTACAGGGAAATGGGATGATGTTGATTTTACTTTTTCAAGAAAAGTAGATCAACAAGCTGTTGACGTGTTATTGACAAGTAATTATTTTGTTTGGCAGGGTCTAAATCTCTTTGCCAAAGCCGGCATTGCTTACGTAGGATCAACTACCAGACAGACATTCGATACTATTTCTCTTCCACCTGAAACTCTTGCTTATTATAATACCAAGAAATCAATTTGGCGATTTCGTCCAGAAGTAATATTAGGCATGGGTTATATGTTTAATAATATCGATTTTCATGTCCTTTATGATCATATACTTGGAGTTTCTGAAATTAAGTGGGGTGATTGGGGCGGTGATTATTGGGAAGGTAGTTACCCGCCAGTCTCGCCTAGGCCGAGAATTTATGGTACGAATCTAGTCATGGGTGGTATCTCATATGTATTTACAGATATTAACCCATGTATTATGCATCGATCTATTTTGTGTGCATGCGGGAAACCGGGTTGGGTAGTTGGGGCTAATGTAGGTTGGGGGTATTTAGATGCTCCAGAGGATAATTTAGCCTTTGGTGACAATGATTATTATCATATTCCTGACTTAACACATCTGTCACAGAGTCATGATATTGGTGATATTGTATGGGGAGTACATGGTGGCCGTACGTTTAGTATAACTTATAATATGTTACTCGGTTTTGATGTCGGTTATAAAGATTTAGGAAGGTCGAAGTATAAATCTACAGGCAAATGGAACGGGTCTTATATAAGCCCTTTTTATTTATCAAGGAAAGTGGACCAACAAGCTATTGATATTTTATTAACTTGTAATTATTTTGTTTGGCAGGGTCTAAATCTCTTTGCCAAAGCCGGCATGGCTTACGTAGGATCAACTACCAAACAGACATTCGATATTATGTATGAATCACTTCCTTACAATGCCAAAAAGTCAATTTGGGAATTGCGTCCGGAACTAATATTCGGTATGGGTTATATGTTTAATAACCATATCGATGTTCATTTGCTCTACGATTACATATATGGAGTTTCTGAGACTAAGTGGAATAAGTATGGTGATGATTATTGGAATGGTAAGTATGGGCCAATCCCACCTAAGCCCAGGACTTACGGTGCAAACCTCGTTATGGGTGGTATTTCATATACGTTTTGATATTTATCTCTGATAATCTCCGAAATGAGCAAATGTCCAGTTTCGAGCTGAACATTTACTTTCAAGGCTTATAAACAAACAGAAATCTTTGTATAAAGCTCATAATTATCTTTTTTGATAAATTTGTAGTTTAAATTATTTATCCCATCTTGATTGATATCTAGCATTCCTCGGCGCATTTTTTTATAACGCTTTCTATTTCTTTGATAATATTCATTTAACTTTGCAATAGTTTCTTGATCTCGATGATAAATACCATCAGGAGTTTGCGTAATAGTTCTTTCATGTGGCAGTGATATATAGCAACCTTTTATATAAGCAATTGGGGTTAAGCCGCAAAATAAACAACGCATTAGCAAATCATCATCTTCAAATCCCCAGTGCCAATAATTATTACTAAAGCCATTAATTTTTATGAAGTCAGTCTTTGGAAATAAAATTACACCACTAAAGTAAGACGAATGACGACACCAAACTGTAGGTTGTGCTGTATTATCATCATCGAACTGTGAAGCTGAATTAGCCAGCAATACCGGGTGATTAACATAAGCATAGGAAGCGACTTCAGGCAACATATCTATATCATGAAAACAAAAATAATCACATTCATCAAACATTTGCATGGCGCCGACATTAAATAGTTTACCTCTGTTAAACGGCTCATTATCATATTGTTCAACTATCAATATCTTATTATCTATCCCTTGTTTTAACAGAAAGTTTTTCAGGTAATCAGGAAATTTTTGCAAATGCTGTTCACGATTACGATAAGTAACAATTACTGCTAGTTTTTTATCGTAAATTGGTGTATCAACACTAGCAGATAGGAATCTTGCTTTATTAATTTTGTAACGTACCCAGTGAGTTAATTTTATATCATTGATTGGAATTGGCTGATACAGACATTTATTTCCATCATGCATAGTAACACGTAAAGGATCTATGCTACAACGGGAAGATGGCATAATCGATTTTATAAAATTTTTAATCATGAAATCACCTATGCATCATTTTATTTTCTTATGCTAATATACTTACAAACAGCCTGGAAAACTTCATCAACAGTAATATCAGCAATCACTTGTTTAAATAATACAACACGATTGGGACTCGTAGGATAAGGCATATTAATAATTGGATTACTTATACCAAACAATGCAATTACATTGACATTTGATGTACACGCAACATGCATACTACCTGTATCATTACTTATAAACAACTGCAAATAAGACATTAACGCTGCTAAATCTAAAACTGATGTTTGATTAATCAAATTAATTGAATCGGGGAATTTTTTACAGAACACCTTACCTAGTTTTATTTCTTCTTTGGTTCCAGTTAAGATGATTCTAATTGAAGAATTATACTCCCGTAACTTTTTAGCTAATCCAATAAAATTCTTCAAAGGCCATACTCTAGGATGAAAAAATTTATTCCACAATCGAGTACGTTTTTTTGCTAAACTATAGCAGCCCATATGGAAACCAATTAAAATCTCGTTATTGACGTCAACGTTTTTTATGCTTAATAACTTTTCAACATGAGTAAAATTTTCTTGTTGAGGATATATATCATATTGCTTGGTAAAATTACTTAAATCATATTGAAACAATTTTGCAAAAAATTGCAATGATTTCTCTGTAGAATGTACATTCAATGCAGGATCGTCAACATAACTTATATGCTCTCCATTAAACTCCTTAATTAAATTTCCCATATATTCTGAACCACTTACATCAATAACTAAATCATAATTATTTTTCAATTTCACTATTTGTTCAATTCCAAGATGCAAAAATAATTTGTTGATATAAGGATTATGATTTAAAACCTCATAGGACAGATCAGTTGGAGCAATAACATCAATATTAACATGAAAAATAATTGTTTTTAAAAGACGTAGCAATGGTGTACGAAACAATGTGTCGCCAAGACGTTCTGGCATAGCAATAATGATATTGTTTACTGAACGCATAACTCTAGTTCTGATTTGACAATTTCAATTAAGGACTTTCCGAGGTCATATGGAACAGTGAGAAATAGCTCGTTTGAACGAATTGCTTTTCGAAAGTAGTTATGCCATGCGTTAATATGACGATACCGTTTTAATTTCTTATGTAAACCCTGTTTTACCGCTTTCTTTATACTACACATATGATCAGGAGCTTCTCTTAAATCACGCATATTATCCATTGCAAATGATTTCTCCATTTGTAGCTTTCGTGAAAGTTGATAAGAATAAACACCATACTGAATAGCAAAATCCCTGAAATTAGGTGGTACTGTCACCGGACTATGCTTTGGACCAAACGGATATCCAGGAATACCTATAGGATGCATAACATAAAAAAAGAATTGCCCTTGTTTAAGCTTACTCTTAATCAAAGCTTCGAGAACAGCTAAAGAACCGAAACAATGATCCGAATGCCTTTCTAATAAGGGATGTGGCATTACTATAATACTTGGTTTAACGCGTTTTAGTAACGCTTTTAAATCAGCAATTAAATTTTTCCAAGTTGCCTTACCAGTACATGATTGCACTAAATTCGATAAATTAAGACGTCGGAAAATATTAATATCTGATACACCAGTATGCTTTGAAGTAAAAACTATGTCTGGATTACTGTACATATCTTTAAGCGTGCTATCAAAATAGCCAAGATTAATTACCCTTTGTGGATTAATACCAGCAAGCAAAGGTACTGTGATACTATCTAATATTCTAAGTTTGGCTCTCATCAATCTCTGCTCCATAGAACTTTTTGAATAAGATTGACAGTAATCTATATTTCCCCCTTCACCGGCGGTTATATTCACGATATATGTATCATGAGTACTATAAAATCCATAAGCGGCTATTTCAGCATCGTCTGGGTGAGGAGCAATTACTAAAACTTTGTCAGATTCCGAAATATTACTTTTAAAAATGAGTAATTCAATGTCATCGTTCCATTTTAATTTATTACTAGATAATTCGATTATTTGTCCGGCTTGGATTCTATGAGCTATTTCAGAAATATTAAAATACCTGATACCTTTATTATGACGCTCAATATATTGCTTACTTACATAATCTTTACTTTTTATTGTTAAATATGGCGGGATAATTTTCTTTAGTCTTTTATCTTCAACATTTAATTTAAGTAAAAAAGTATCTTCTACCGAATCAATTTCTGGCCATGTGAAGCGGTTACCCACTAATTGGATTGGCATAGAAAATTCTGGAGTAAAATTATAAGTATAGTTCATGGTCATTCTATTGGATCAGTTTATATTAAAATATTTCTTATACCAAGTAACAAACTGTTCTATACCATCAGAAACTTTAGTCTTTGGACAATAATCAAATTGATCTCTGAGCAAACTAATATCTGCGAATGTTCCAACAACATCTCCGGGTTGCAGAGGTAACATATTTAATGTCGCTTTCTTACCTAAGACTTGCTCGATAGTTCTAATATAATCTAGCAAATCTACTGGATAACCATTGCCTATATTATAAATTCTATACGGAAATAAACTTGTCTCCGGTACGGGATTTTGATTCCAATTCGAATCAGGCTCAGCTAGAACTTCTAATACTTGTAAAACACCAGTTGCTATATCATCAATATAAGTAAAATCACGTTTCATCTTACCAAAATTATAAACATCGATGGGTTTATCATTAATAATATTGTGAACAAATTTAAACAATGCCATGTCTGGCCGTCCCCAAGGCCCATAAACAGTAAAAAATCTAAGTCCGGTACACGGTAAATTGTATAAAGTCGCATAACTATGCGCCATTAATTCATTAGCCTTTTTAGTAGCCCCATAAAGTGAAACCTGATGATTCACAGAATCAGATTCAGCAAAAGGTTGTTTCACATTAGCACCATATACTGAGCTACTGGAAGCAAAAACTAAATGTTTAATATGATGTTGACGACAACACTCTAGTACAGAAGCGAATCCAACCAAATTGGCATCTACATATGCCATAGGATTTTCAAGAGAATAACGAACACCAGCTTGAGCCGCAAGATGAATAACATATTGAAATTCATGTTGTGTAAATAGAACCTGTAATGCAGCAATATCACAAATATCCATCTTTACAAATTCGAAGTTCTTATAAGGATATAGTTGATCTAATCTTGCTCGTTTAAGTTCTGGAGAATAATAATTATTTAGGTTATCAATACCTACAACATTGTTCCCCTGCTGCAATAAAGATTTTGCAATATGGTAACCAATGAATCCAGCTGCACCTGTAACTAATACCCTCATCTCATAAGTCTAACATTTTATGTAAACTTCTCAATAAATCTAGGTAGAATATCACGTTTTATCCAAACTTATTGAGAATCCGATGAATTACAGAAAACTTCCCTATATAATTTCTTGGCTCGTTTCTCTATTTTATATAAGAAAGCCCCATATTCCTTTATTATCTCATACCACGGTTTTGCAAAGTAACTACTTAAGAAACGAAAAATATCTCGCTGCGTAAGGTTTGTATTTAAGGCTGAAAAATATAATGAAGCTAAATCTTTAATTAGCCAACGTTCAGGGATTTTTTTGCGGATTTGCGCACGATGTAAATCAATTAAATATAATTTAGGTTTATGAAGATTTTTAATAGTCGATTGATCTAGCAAAAAATGAGCCGAATAAAAATCACGATGATTTATTCCGTTTTCATGCATAGTTCTAGCAATACAAGCTAATTTTTCAATAATAGATTTTTTAATAGTAAAATTTAATGGATTTTTGTGCCAATCCATACAAATATTTCTCAATCCCACTACATTTTGTATCTCTTCAGTAATAACAAATGACTGCCGTCTGATTGGATTAATACCACACCAGCCATAACCCACTAAAGTCATTGTCGATATTCCTAATTGTTCCAATTTCTGGATTGCAAGCCATTCGTTTTTTGCACTAAATATGGGCAAACGAAATTGCAAAATATTTTTAAGAAACTCTTTCCAACCGACACCAAAATGTTTTTTTATAAAATAGGATTTATTACCTCTAACAACTCGCAGGGTTTCACGATTATTAGTTGATCGAAAAATCTCTCCTTCTATGGCCATGAAATCATCAAACAATGGTTGTTTATTCGGAAACCACTCACTGATTTCTTTATATAGGACTAATTGCATATAAAGATACCGAAATTAAATATTCATTTTAGCTTAAAAATTAGAACTTTGTCGCCTCGTTCATTATGAAACAACTTAATAGGATGCATTTCTAAATACTTCAAATACTTATTATCATGAATTTCATGTTTAGTAATTTTTAAAGCGAGATAGTCACATTGTTTCTGATTTTGAGAAAAATCAGCGGCATTTAAACCGCGTCTATTAGCATAATAAAATAATTGCTCATCATTACAACAAAGTTTACTTATGGGAAATGTATTCTTGTCAATCCACTGACCTGCCTTAATAATATACGTTTTAGATGGACCAAAATGAGTGACACTTCCAATTACTGTATACATTAAGCCAAGACAAACCAGCGGAAACATCCAACGAGACCTCATTAACTTACGTCTTGCCTTCCAATTTATATATAGTTTTTCTAAAGCAAAAGGAATACTTAATAACAACAAAAGGCATAGTAAAGCGATATAGCGATAAGATAAGAAAAATTGCTGGCACAAAAAAACAACGGTAACAATAACATTCAATAATATAGCACCTGTCCAAACTGCTTTTGTAGACCAATCGAACGGTATTATTTTTCGCGTTAGAGAATAAATGCTCAAAATAAGGTACAATAATCCAAAAGTGGCTATCAAAAGGCCTATATATACTGCGATGAGTCCTCCGGTTAAAAAATATGTTATTACACCCCTATAGAGAGCTTCTGGCCAAATTCCGATTGATTTCATTGCTGCCGCTTTTGCCTGTAAAACATGCCATGCATTTTGCATGCCATTAGTCATTTGATATATAAATTCTGATAATCGACTTAAATATGGAATGTGAAATCCCGATGGATGCGAAAGGGTTACGATAAAACTATAAATAAGAATTAAAGCAATAACAAAAAAGTGCACAATATAGGCTTGAGTAATGTATTTAAGATTAAGAATAAATTTTTGACCGGGTTTGAATAGTAAAATTAAAGGCAGAAAACAGGCTAGAACTGCGCCTTCAATACGAAATAATGTAGCTAATATAACTGCTAATCCCCAACCAATCGCATAACGCCATTGATATGAACGACAATAATAAATCAAAAATAAAATAGCTAATAATGCAAATGCGTAATAACCATGGCCACGAAGTACATTATGTCGAAAATGATTCAAATAAGGGAAAAACAAAATAACAAATGCCGCAATAATCTGTAATCTACGAGTACCACCCAATTCTTTTACAAGCATAATAAACAAAACAACAGTAACAGTATCTAAAATTGCATTTAAAAAATATGCTGAATGCAACAATGACAAATGAAAAATATTTGCAACCGATGCAATTAATATGGGATACAACGGCCACCTATAAATTAACACAGCCTGTTTAATACCTTGATGTGTAAACACAGCAGCAGCTTTTAATAAACCGATACCATCCACATCAAATGGCTGATTATATGCCAGCATAACAAGAGTAATGCTGATACTTGCAAAAGTCGCCCACAAGTATATGTTGTACTTTCTATAGAAGTTACCTATCATTTTGAATTATGAAATTGGCTTTTTGTTTGTTTAAGTATTATCCCCATGGAGGATTGACACGTGATTTTCTACAAATAATTGAAGTTTGTCAACAGCGTGGACATTCTATAGACATTTTCACCATGAAGTGGAATAACGTTCTTAAAGATCTTAATGTAATACAAATTCCATATCGAGGTTTAACTAACCATCATTGTTGCGCTTCATTTGTAAAAAATCTATTTAGCACAATAAGAACAGATGATTATGACGCAATCATAGGCTTTAACCGAATGCCCGGTTTAGATATTTGTTATGCAGCAGACCTCTGCTATAAATATATTGCTGAGCAACAGCACTGTGCACTATATCATCTCAGTAATCGATACCATACTTATGCAGCCTTTGAAAACGCAGTCTTTTCACCGAATTCGAAAACACATATTATGTATCTTGCTGAAACGGTAAAACAGCAGTATATAAAATATTATGGAACACAGGAAGATCGTTTTCATTTATTATCACCGGGTATTTCAAAAGATTTCATAGCTCCCAGCAATGCTGAGCAAATTCGATCCAATTTAAGACAAAAATTTCATTTACAGCCACAACAAAAACTAATCCTACTTATAGGTTCTAATTTTTTCCTCAAAGGTGTCGACCGTGCTCTACAAGCATTAGCTGCATTACCTGAAGATTTACGCAAAAATACGCTATTGTGGATTATTGGCAAAGGTAAGATTCGCTTTTACAAGTGGTGTGCCAAAAAACTCGGTGTTAATACTAACGTTAAATTTCTAAGTCTTCAAGATAACATCTCCGAATTTTTACTCGCCGCAGACTTATTGATTCACCCGGCAAGATTCGAAGCAGCAGGAATGGTACTATTAGAGGCCATCGCATCAAGTTTACCAGTTCTCAATACCGATACATGCGGTTTCGCCTTTCATATTTCACGTGCACAAGCGGGTTTGGTAATCCCATCGCCATTTAAACAAGAAAACCTAAACAACGGGCTTGTAGAAATGTTAACCTCAAAACACTATCAAGAATGGAAGAAAAATGCTTTAAACTACGCAAATACTGAGAATTTATATAGCCGATCCGAAGCTGCTGATATAATAGAATCACTTATTTCGTCCCGCGTCACATGTACGAAAGAATGTATTGCCTAAATTCAAAGGCTTACTTTCACAAACTAATAACGTTAAAACAAAAAAGCATTTTATATCGGGGCCTTAAACGCGCGAAAACCCCTTTTTATAAAATTCCTTATCCGTTTACAAAAAATAGTTGCTTCATTTCTAATAGTAAATTTAAAATAGTTTAATCTTTTCTTAAATTTTATAAGCAGTGGATCATCATCAGCGTAAAACTTAAAATAGTCCTGAATAATAGTATACGTGCGCCTTTTTTTGTCTTCACTATACCCTTTACCCGCGTAATGAATAAAGTAAGCGTTAAAACGATCTTCGGGATTACCAAATGAACACATTTGATTATATTTAAGATCTACCGTTTCCATTCTTTGCTGATGCTTTACAATTAAATAATTAAAATAAGTCTGCTCATACATTTCTACACAATTATATATTCTATGCAGATCAGAAATCTGTGCAAATTTAAAGATATTCGAATCTTTAGAACAAAGCACCATGCCTGCATTGTAATAAACCGGATTGCCTTGCTTAGTAGGCCATGGACGATCACATGGAAATATGGATAGTATATCTTGAATAGCTTGCGTACGATCTAGGTTTCCTTCATCGAACATATAAATAGTGTCTAACCTTGGATATTCTTGAAAAATATCAGGGGCATGAGGAGTAATTAAAATATCTGCATCTAAATATAATAACCGATCATATTCTGTTAACAAATCTTCAATATGCAATTTTTCATCACAAGCTAGTTTTTTGTTAATTCTCCCCCTTTTTTTATTAAGATTTCTCTTAGTACATCTTATTAATTCAGCATCGACTTTCTCAGCATAACGCCACATTGCTTTGAAAGTGTAATCATACATAGGATCGTGACCTATCATGATTGTGTAAATGGCTTTCTTCATATAGTCTTTCTCTCAAAACACAACGTAAACATCCGTTTATATTCGCCCGGTGTACATCCATAATTTTCAGACTCATTATATCTAAATAAATAATCTAATTAATTATATCACATATTTATGCACTTCTTGAAAGCACATTGTTTTGCTCCTACATATTAAAAAACATCCTGAGATGAACTATGTCGATTTAATAGGCATGTCTACTGGTAAAAGAAATTCTTTAATGTATACAGGAAAAATAGCACAAATAGATTTCTAATCAACGCAAAATTTGCTATAATCACCGACTCTTTAAAAGTCAATAAACACAGACATGAAAAAAATTAGCATAATAATTGTTGGAATCGGATTATTTTCGAGTCAGACGTTTGCAATTGACTTACTCGGTGCTTATCAGCAAGCATTGATCAGTGACCCCACTTTTCAAGCTGCTAACGCAAAATGGCTCTCTGATCGAGAACAGATTGCAATAAGTTATTCAGGACTATTGCCACATTTCGATATAAGTGGCAATTATAATTATGCCCTAATAAATGGCCCTAAAATAAATATCGACGCTGACAATAATATTGAGCTAACTAGAGAACTTTATCATAACAAGACTGCATCATATGCCTTAACTTTGCAACAACCACTTTTTAACTTTCAAGCATGGGCACAGTTACAAAGTTCCAAAGCTTTCGTTAAAACAGCAGCAGCAACTTTTTCTGCTGCTGCACAAGAACTAATTTACCGTACTACATCAGCATATTTAAACGTCTTACAAGCGGGTAATGTACTGCGATACACTCAAGCGGAAAAACTTGCTATAGCTAGTCAATTACAACAAACTAAGGAACGCTTCAAAGTAGGATTAGTAGCTATTACTGAAGTTAATCAAGCACAAGCTCGTTACGATTTAATCACCTCACAGGAAATTTCAGATAAAAATAACTTAGCAATTGCAATAGAAAAATTAAGGGAAATTACTGGCAAATACTATAAAAATTTCGCTAAATTAAGTAAAAAATTACCTCTAATATTTCCCCAGCCAACTAATATTGATCAATGGGCTAAAGTGGCTCAAAGACAAAATTACAATTTATTAGCCGCACGTTACCAATTAGAAACTGCCCTAGAAAACATCAAAGTTGAAAGAGCAGCTAGATACCCTGTTTTAAACGCTGCGGGAAGTTATGGGCAACAATATACTAATAATTTTCAAGGCATGAGCCATAGCGCTTCTACTGATACTGCCATGCTTAACTTATCCTTGGATTTCCCACTTATACAAGGAGGTGGTGTGAGCGCTAAAACTAGACAAGCTGAATACGAATACCAAAAAGCAACATCTATTTTAGAAAAGACCAAGCGTAATGTAATAAGCGATACTAGACAAGCATATTTAGGAGTAATATCTGGAATAAGTAAAGTTAAAGCTAATAAACAAGCTGTTATTTCTGCCAAAAGTTCTTTACAAGCAACTCAGGAATCATACAAGGTTGGAACTAGCACTATGATAGATGTCTTACAAGAATTATCAAACTTATATGAATCCGAAAAGAATTATAGCACCTCTCAATATAATTATCTGATTGAGACTTTAGCTCTAAAGCAAGCAGCCGGCATCTTAAGTATATCAGACATACAGATAATTAATTCTTGGCTACGAGCTAACAATCCGATAGTACCTAAACCTATACTTAAGCATGAAGTAAAAAATTTAACAAATGAACAATTCAAAAAGGCGTCCATAAAAACACAAAATATTAATCCCACAAAAAAAAGAATTCAAAAAACAAATATTCAAAAAACTTACGTTAGGAAAAACCCTAGTAAAACAAAAGTTACTATTGATAGTGAGAAATATTTACTTAAAATTAATCCTGAACACTACACCATCCAACTAATGGCAGCTTATAGTAACAATACCATATTCAATTTTATGAACAGCTACAAACCATATTCAAAAATCTATTGTTATGAAACTTACTATAAAAACAAAAAGCGCTACATTCTTATTACTGGCGATTACTCTACCTTGGAAGAAGCTCACATCGCTCTACACAAACTACCTGCAAAGTTTAAAACATTACATCCATGGATCAGAAATTACGCTATCGTTCACAAAGAAATTAAACTCGGTTTACGTCAATCTTGACTTCAGATCGATAACTTTTTCTCTAATCGCTAGAGTTATCGCCTCATAATCATCCTTAGCACCAAGTTTGTTACCTATTTTTTTTAATTCAGTAATGTTATATGGCTGACCAAAAACAACCCTAATCGGACGGGGTCTAGGAATCCGCTGACCTCTAGGCCAAGCTTCATATGAACCATAAATATAAATTGGAACCAAGTCCACATTTAACTCTTTAGCTAAAATACCAATACCTCTTTTAAATTCTTTAACTTTTCCATCGATTGATCGTGCTCCTTCAGGAAAAATACAAATTGTTTTACCATGCCGAAATACATAAGCTGCAGCTTGCATAGCATCTATCAAATGTGCTCCAGGATCAATGGGTATAACTTTTATTGCCTTTATAGCACTCCTGATAATTGGCAATTCAAAAATACCTCTTATGCCTAAAAAAAATAGTTTATTCCTCAACCAACTGGGAGCAGCGGCAGCAACTAAAAATCCATCCATATAACTATTATGATTAGCACAATAAATAAATGGTTTATCTGTAGGTAATTTCTCTGCATCAATGGTTTTTAAACGCCACAAGAACTTGAGCAACAATCTTGATATGCCTGAAATGAACGCTGTTCCTATCATGTTAAACCACTTAGGGTGTATAGCTATTTTAATAATAACTTCATCAGAAGGATCAGTCTTAAGAATGTCACTCCACGAAAAAATTTTCGGTTTTGCCACTAATTCCTTTTTGTGTTTTTTCCGTAATTTTCCAATATTTAAAATAAGTTCTCTTACACAAAAAGTTTGCGACATTACAGAACTAGGTACCTTGACCTTAAAAAGTTTTTCCAAATCAGCTGCTAATTCCACCCGCTCCAAAGAATCAAAAGCCAAATCCATTTCTAGATTATCATCTAATTTAATTTCCCGTGTTATTTTTGCTCTATCAGTTAATATTTTGATAACTTGTTTACCAATTTCGCTATTAAGAATTTGTAAGTCCTCACTACTCAGAACAACTTCCTCTTCGACTTCTTTTGCTTTTATACCTGTTAATTCCTTCAAATACTTATCTTTGATTGCAAATCTTTTCAATTTACCCAATCGAGTACGTGGCAAGTCTTCTTTTACAACGATAAAATCCATAATTCGTTTATATGCAGGGTATTTTTTAGATAAATTTTCTAAGTCCCATTTGATTGAATCACGAACATTGACCTGCCCTACCTTGCGACAATAATCTAAGTCAGGCACAATCACTGCTGCTAACCTCTCTTCAGTACCCTCACCTATTGCTAAAACACATAATTCTTTAACGACGGGGCTTTGAGAATAATACAATTCTACTTCTTCAGGAGTTATATTTTTACCGCCACTCAATATAATTAATTCTTTTTTCCTTCCAGTAAGATAAAGATAATTCTGTTTATCTAAATATCCCAAATCTCCAGAATAAAACCAATCATTTTTTAAAACTTGTTGTGTTTCCTCTGTCAATTTATAGTATCCTAACATCACATTGCTGCCGCTTATTGCTACTTCTCCTATTCCATGTTCATCTGGATTAATTATTTTCACTTTTACATCGGGAATGGGTTGGCCTACTGAACCTATCTTTTGTTTTCCATAACGATTAAAAGTAACAACTGGGGCAGTTTCAGTTAATCCATATCCTTCTAAAATAGTAAATCCAATCTTAGTAAGAAATTTTGCAACTTCAGGATCTAATTTAGCTCCACCACTAACAAAAAATTTTAAACTTTTACCAAATGCTTCATGAACTTTTGCAAGTAGCATTTTGCTAAGATTAATTTTACTTAACCTACGTAATAGCCATAACAATTCTATAGAACTAGACAAAAATGTTTTAAGTAGAAACGGAAACTTATTTAGTTCATCCGATATACGTCTATAAAACATGTAAAAAATTTGTGGTACACCTGCCAATATAGTTACCTTAGTTTCTCTCATAGCAGCTAATATTTCTTCTACTCTCAAACTTTCAACATATGTAATTAAATTTCCTGTAAATAAAGGCGCTATCAAAGTAACCATAAATGGAAAGGAATGATGTAATGGCAAAATAGATAAAATATTCTGATATCCTTTTTCTGTAAATATTTTTAACTTATTTATACTTTGGAAATTAGCATAAAAATTTTCGTGTGTAAGCATCACTCCCTTTGGTTTACCTGTGGTACCTGAAGTATATAAAATAGAAGCAATGTCTTTTGGGGAAACCTCAATAGCAATAGTTGTAGGACTTTCTGCTCTGAACATTTTATCGTCAATCGTTATTATTCTAAGCAAAGATAATCTGGGGAATAATGGTAAAAATTGTTGCGAAGTAAAAACTACTTTGGAACCCGAATTACGTAAAAAATATTTTACATCTTCTTTTGTTGATTGTGGATCTAAAGGTACTGCTATACCACCAATAAACATGATCGCAAAATAAATCGCACTCCATTCAGGCCTGTTTTCTAACACAATTGCAACTCTATCACCTTTTTTTAAACCAAATTTGTGAAGCCAGTAAGCAACAGATTGAGAAATTCGATAAATATCTTTATAGGTAAATTTATTGTACCCTCCGAATGTTTTCATTTGCATAACATTTTTATTAGGAAATTGTTTAACCAATTCACTAAACTTTTCTGACAAGGTGTATAATTTTTCAACCATGATAAACTCTTTTTGCAGGCACTTTTTGTAAAATAATCAACCCTACCGTCAAAAACAGCAACAAGGCTGCAACAGCTATGCGGTATTTCAACATACCTAAGAATCCAAAGACCAAAACACAAATGCCCCAAATTAGTGAACCAACAATAGCAGCAGTTTTTCCTATTAAGCCGTAAAAACCAAAAAATTCTCCTATCATATGTGGTGGAGTTAAGTTAACCAATAATGTTCTTGCACTTGTCCATGTTCCTCCTAGACTAATTCCTATAAGTGGTCCAATAACATAAAAATTATGTTTACTCCAGCTTACTATCACCAAAAATGCTGTAATACACCATAAACATAACACACCAGTAAGAGTTTTTTTAGCACCTAATTTATCAGTAACAATCCCGACTAAAAATGCTCCTAAGATAGCAAATATGCTTGAAAATATATAAAGAACTAGAATCTCTGAATCGCTAAAACCTACAACTTTCTTAGCATATACTGACATGAATATAAAAACCGCATCAACGGCGTTTAAAAAGATGAATGCAGCGATTAAAAATCTCAAGATTTCCGAATACTTTTTGACATTAACAAAAGTTTCTTTAATCTTTGCAAAAGCTGCTACTATCGCGTTTCCTTGCTTACCTATAATTTTACTTTGTAGAAGTCTTTTTTCGTCTTTTACGAATATAAAACAAGGCAAAGAAAACAGAAAAAATAAAATTGCAGTTGGGATAAATGCAGCTTGCCTACCATAATGTAAAGCAAACGGCCCAACTAATATCAAACCCGCAATAGTGCCAAAATAACCAAGACCAACTCCTATACCAGAAACCTGCCCAACCTTCTTATACTGACTTACATTTGTCAAAAGAGCATTATAAAACACATTGCCTAACTGATAACCGAAATTGGCCACACTAAATGCAATTAATCCCATAACTATATTTGTTGAAAAACTAATTAATGCCGTGAAAACACACGATAAAGCAGTAAACGCTATTAAAAAAGGCATTTTTCTGCCTATTCTATCTGATACTGTGCCAAAAATCGGAGCAGTTAAAGCCGACAATAACATCGATCCTGATAAAGCAAAGCTATAATAAATATCTTCTCCATGCATATCTACTACTACCCAAAGAGCGAAATAAAGGGTAATAACATTCATCGAGAAAATTGTATTGGCGAAGTCATACATCGCCCAAGAAAAGATTACTAGTTTCCGACTCTGAACAGGGCTAAGCTTCATCCTATTGTGTTTAATTCCTACAAATCTTTATTTTATCTTAGAAACAGTTGTGTTGCAAAATAGAGAATTACTTATAGAAAATGGAAAACAGTAAATAGAGCTGCCATAAAACCAACGCTAGCTACCATCATTTTTCCTAACTTAGTTGTTAATTTATGTTCTAGCGAATCTATTTTAGAATTAAGATATTCAAATTTGGATTCAAACTTAGCATCAAGCTGATCTATTTTAGAGTCAAGTTGATCTATCTTGGACTCAAATTTAGCATCAAGCTGCTCTATCTTGGACTCAAACTTGGCATCAAGTTGATCTATCTTAGATTCAAACTTGGCATCAAGTTGATCTATCTTAGATTCAAGTTGATCGATTTTAGATTCGAGTTGGTCAATTTTAGGCTCGAATTTAGCATCTAGTTGATTAATCTTAGAATCGAATTTAATTTCAATTCGATCAATTTTAACACCGAGGTCTTTAATCTCACCTTTGAGTTCTTTTAGATCATCTTTTGTAGCAACCTTATAATCCAATAAATTAGATAATATTTTAACTTGAGCCTTAGCCTGAGCTTCAGCTATCTTAGGTTCCATGCCTGCTTCTTCAAGCTCTTTTGCATATTCCAACGTATCAAATGCAACTTGTGGCATAATCATATTACTCCCCTTATATTATAACACTATTTGATTTAATCAGGATAATTTAGATATTAACAAAGCACTTACGCGATTGATATACAGTAATTTTCCGTTAAAGTATTATAATTACCACAATGAAATTAACTTATCACTATCCTGTAATCGTCGTAGGCGGAGGACATGCTGGTATCGAAGCAGCATTAGCCTCGGCACGCATGGGTATAAAAACTCTACTAATTACCCATAATATTGAGACAATAGGCCAGATGTCGTGTAATCCATCTATCGGAGGAATCGGAAAAGGACATTTAGTAAAAGAAATTGATGCTTTAGGAGGAGCAATGGCAAAAAGTATTGATCGCTCTGGCATTCAGTTTCGTATTCTAAATGCAAGTAGAGGTCCTGCTGTTAGAGCCACTCGAGCACAAGCAGATCGGGTTCTTTATAAACAAGCTACTCTTGAATTGCTCCAAAAACAGGAAAATTTATCAATCCTGCAGCAGACTGTTGATGATTTAATAATAAAGAATAATAAGGTGACTGGGATCATTACCAATATCGGAAATAAATTTACTACTAAGGCTGTCATCCTAACGGTAGGAACGTTTTTAAACGGCAAAATGTACACGGGTTTAACCAGTTGTATAGGCGGACGTGCTGGCGATCCTTCTTCTATAACACTTGCAAAAAAACTAAGAGAACTACCCTTTCGAGTGGAGCGTTTAAAAACAGGAACACCTCCGCGAATTGACGGTAAAACTATTAACTATAGTAAATTAAAAATTCAATCCGGTGATAACCCAACACCGGTATTTTCTTTTCTGGGTACAAGAGAACAGCATCCTCAACAGGTAAATTGCCATATTACCCACACCAATGAGCAAACTCATGAAATAATCCGTCAAGGTTTATTTCAATCTCCTCTTTATACAGGGATCATTGAAAGTATAGGCCCACGCTATTGCCCATCTATCGAAGATAAAATCATGCGCTTTGCTGACAAATCTTCACACCAGATTTTTATTGAACCCGAAGGCTTAAAAACAAGTGAAGTATATCCAAATGGGATTTCAACAAGCTTATCACATGAAACACAAACAAAATTGGTCCACAGTATTAAAGGTTTTGAAAACGCACACATTACCCGTTTCGGTTATGCTATTGAATATGACTTTTTTGACCCTCGAGACCTTAAATATTCACTTGAAACAAAACAAATCGGTGGTTTATTTTTCGCTGGACAAATCAATGGAACAACTGGTTATGAAGAAGCCGCCGCACAAGGATTGATCGCTGGTTTAAATGCTGCCCTGCAGTTACAGGATAAAGAACCATGGTGGCCACGACGCGATGAAGCCTACATTGGAGTTATGATCGATGACCTAATTACGCGCGGCACCAATGAACCATATCGTATGTTCACCAGCCGTGCTGAATATCGACTTCTATTACGCGAAGATAACGCTGACTTAAGATTAACTGAAACAGGAAGACAATTAGGTTTAGTAAATGAACAACGCTGGCGTGTATTTGAATATAAACGAGAAACAATTGAAATTGAAAAACAGCGATTACGCAATATTTTAATTCGTCATGGAAATTCATTAATAAAAATAGAAAAAGAATGTACTGCGCTAGAACTGTTACGTCGACCAGAAATATCGTACGATCTATTATGCCAATTCGATAACATTGGAACACAAAAAATTGCTAATACAATAGCTGAACAAATTGAGATCCAAATTAAGTATGCAGGTTACATTAATCAACAACAACATGAAATTGAAAAACAACGTAATCATGAAGAAACTAAAATTCCAGAAAACTTTGATTATGAAATAGTGAAAGGATTATCAAATGAAGTAAAGCAAAAACTAAAAGAAATTCAGCCGATAACTGTTGGCCAAGCTGCCAGAATTCCCGGAATTACTCCAGCAGCTATCTCAATGTTATTAATTTATATAAAAAAAGTATTAAACTACAAATATACATCCACAGGTTGACCAGAATGAAAATTAACGGCAACATCAGGAGCAATTTTCGCTTCAACACGATAAACTAATTTATCTCGAGTAGCTTCACTATAAATCACAGGTGGAGTGTACTCCGCTTGTGAAGATATGAAACTGATTGTGGCTGGAGTTTTTTCTTTACAACCATCACATGAAAATTGTATTTTTCCACCGAGTGAAACTTTACTTAACATAGGTTCTGAAATGAAGAAAATTAATTTAATATTTTCAGGTGCCAACAAAGACACTACTGGTTGATTCGCAGGTACAAATTCTCCCACATGGTAATAGGTATCAAATACAAAACCTGAAATGGGAGCACACATAGTTTTTTGTGCCAAGGCCCATTTGGCGCGTTTCAAATCTGCCATAGCAGCTTCAACTGCGGCTTGTTGAGCCTTTATTTGATTTTCTCTGGCGCCTGATTTTGCTTCTGCTAAACTAGCATTCAGTTCGCTGATCTTTTTCATATCACGCTGATAATTCGATTGTGCAGTATCAACGCTTGCTTTATCAATTGCATGTTTAGTATATAATTTTTGATAACGCAACAAGGTCTTTTTATCTAACTGCATTACTGTAATAGCTTGAGCACGTTGCGCTTCTATTTGATCCAAAACTGTTTGGCGTTGACCTTTTTGTAGATCGATCAGAACCTGTTGTACTTGAGTAAGATTTTTCTGCGCCTGTTTTAATTGATCAGCCTCTGGTTGTTGATCCAGCATAAAAATTAAGTCACTAGTTCTGACTTTATCACCACGAGAAATAACGAGTTTTTCCAACCTGCCGCTTAAAGCCGATGACAAATAAGTATAACGGCCTTCGATATACCCTTGTACTTCAGCTTGTTTTGTCTTTGTACAACTAACGACTGATAAAGCAATTAATAAAATGAAAACAATCTTTCTACTAAATCGCATAACCTAACCTTTCAATAATACAACTAGTAAAGCAATAAAAGCTATCAACGCTAAAGCTAATAATCCTAATGTAAAAAAACTCTTTCCCAAATTTTCCTTTGAAAAAGCCTGAGGATTATATTTAATATTACGATAAATCAACCAGCCAATAAAAATTGTTAATAAAATAAGAAATAATTTCATCCACATTACTTTGCTCTTTAATTTAGAACGGTAATTCCAAATTTTTATCTAATTGCAATAACTGTTGTTTAAATATTTTTTTAATACGCTCTAATGCCTTCTGCGTTTCACCTTCAAAGCGAAATATTATACATGGAGTGGTATTAGATGCTCGAACCAAGCCAAAACCATCTTCAAAATCTACTCTTATCCCATCAATAATTGTTATCTTCGCTTCAGGAAATTCAGCCTGTGCAATAAATTTTTTCATAAATTCATATTTAATATCATCTGGCATTACTAATTTTAGTTCTGGAGTATTAATGCTATTCGGTATGTCTGCGAAAACTTCACTGCTACTTCTAGAATCTTTGGAGAGAACTTCTAATAACCGTGCAGCCGAATAAATACCATCATCAAACCCATACCAACGTTCTTTAAAGAATATATGGCCACTTAATTCTCCACCCATTGGTGCATTAAGTTCTTTCATCTTAGCTTTTAACAGTGCGTGACCAGTCCTAACCATTTCTGGCTTACCACCTGATTTCTCAATTTCTCTCGCTAAATGCCGAGTACACTTAACGTCAAATGGAATTTTAGCACCAGGATTACGTTGCAATACATCTCTTATCAATAAAATCATCTGTCGATCCGGCCAGATATTTTCGCCTTTATTAGTAACTACACCTAAACGATCAGCATCACCATCGAAAGCAAGACCAATATCAGCATGATGAGATTTAACCGTTGCAATAATATCTTTCAAATTTTCTTCGACCTGTGGATCTGGATGATGATTTGGAAATGTTCCATCCACTTTACAGAATAATTCGATTACTTTACAACCCAATTTCTTAAAAACGCTCGGCGCCACTTTACCGCCAACGCCGTTACCGCAATCAACTACAATTTTCAAGGGCCGAGCTAATTTAACATCAGACACAATACGCTTTATATATTGTTTTATAATATTAATTTTTTTTTCTTTACCTGAACCAAAATGAAAATTATTGACAACAATACGTCGATATAAATCTTGGATTGCGCCTTCACATAATGTAACTCCGCCTATAATAATTTTTATGCCATTATAATCAGGTGGATTATGACTACCTGTTATCATAACTCCGGATTTAGCATTCAAAACATACGTCGCATAATACAAAATTGGAGAAGTTACTTCACCGATATTAATAACATCACAACCGCTGCGCTTTAAACCCGATGACAGAGCGTTTAAAAATTTTGGTCCCGACAAACGACCATCGCGACCAATAATAATTTCATTTTCCCCACGATCTCGCGCTTCGCTGCTGATAGCTAAACCAATAGTATAGACGATATCCTCAGTTAAATCCTTACCTACCACACCTCGAATATCATAGGTACGAAAAATAGAAGCTAAAACATTATTACAAATACTATACTTTGTCATTGCAGTTTTTTCCCGTATGTCCAAATCCCCCAACACCTCGATCACTGAAATCAAAACTATCTACTACCTCAAATTTTGCACGTACAATCGGAACTATAATTAACTGAGCCAAACGATCACCTGGGTTTATCGTAAAAGGCTCCCTTTCTCTATTCCAACATGAAATCATAACTTCACCCTGATAGTCAGAATCAATTAATCCTACTAAATTGCCAAGAACAATGCCATGTTTATGCCCTAAACCCGAACGAGGTATAACTACCGCAGCGGTATATTCATCAGCTATGTGAATAGCTATTCCCGTGGGAATTAATTCAACTTTTCCAGGAAAAATCATTAATTGCTTATCAATACAAGCACACAAATCTAATCCCGCTGAACCAGAAGTAGCATACTTAGGTAAAGGAAACTTTTTACCAATACGCTTATTAAGAATCTTTAATTTAATAGTCTTCAACATCAATCATATTTTACAACTAAAAATACTGTATTGTCACTTGAGTAAATAACAATAGACTACCTACATGACCATCACTGATTGGCTAGCTGACGAAAGACCCCGTGAGAAACTATTAGCCAAAGGAGCAACTGCTTTATCTAATGCCGAATTATTAGCAATTTTGTTGCGTATCGGGAAAAAAGGCAAAACCGCCGTAGATTTAGCACGGGAATTATTGACTACCTTTGGTAATTTGAAAAATCTACTAAATGCGACTTCAAAACAACTATGCAAACATTCCGGCATAGGACTAACTAAATACATCCAGCTACAAGCAGCATTAGAAATTGCTCGTCGCGAATTACAAACAACTTTACAGAATAAAGATGTGTTAACTAATTCCGAAGATACTAAATATTATTTGGTCTCACAACTTTGCCACCATAAACAAGAAGTTTTTGCCTGCCTATTTCTAGATAATCGCAATCATATTATTTGCTATCAAGAATTATTTTATGGAACGATTAATAATTCCACAGTGCACCCACGTGAAGTAGCAAAGAAATCACTTGAACTCAACGCTGCAGCGGTAATCCTAGCTCATAATCATCCATCAGGAGTAGCGGAACCAAGCCACGCTGACAAATCTATCACACGACACTTAGCAAAAGCATTGACCTTAATAGATGTGCGAATATTGGATCACATTATTATAGGAGACGGAAAAGCTTACTCACTACTAGAATATGAACCAGAGTGTTTATATTTTACTAATTAATGTTAAAATGAATAGCACTAACATGGAAGAAACATATGCAAAAGCTAGAAAATATAGATTGGCACTCCACTTCTATAGAACACATATTTAAACACTTACACACCGACGAGAATGGTCTTTCTAGTAAACAAGTAAAACAGCGCAAAAAAATCTTTGGTTACAATAAATTAAAGCCGCCAAAACGTCGTAGTCTATTGGTAAGATTTCTTATTCAGTTTCACAATATATTAATCTATATTTTACTCATTGCAGCAACAATAACATCAATTCTGCAACATTGGATCGATACATGTGTCATTGTAGGTGTGGTATTTTTAAACGCTCTTGTTGGCTGCATACAGGAAGGCAAAGCTGAAAGAGCATTAGATGCTATTAAAGAGATGCTCTCCCCTAATGCAAATGTAATTCGTAATGGTAAACGTCACATTATTCCAGCTGAAGCTTTAGTACCTGGAGATATTGTTATATTAAACGCCGGCGACAAAATTCCAGCTGATCTGCGTTTAATCACTGCCAAAAGTTTACAGATACAGGAAGCAATTTTAACAGGCGAATCGAACCCAGTAGATAAAAGCATCGATCCAGTTGCAGCTAACGTAACATTAGGCGATCGCTCTTCCATGGCTTATAGCAGTACATTGGTAACATATGGAATAGGCCGAGGAGTGGTAGTAGCAACTGGATATAATACTGAAATCGGTCATATTAGTTCGATATTAGCAAGTAAAAAAGCAATTACCACTCCGTTATTGCGTCAAATAGGGATTTTTGGCCGCTGGTTAACTTTAGCCATACTCATTATGGCCGCGTCGACATTTTTTGTCGGAGTTATTTTGTGGAACAATCCGACTCAAGAAATGTTCACTGCTGCAGTTGGAATTGCAGTAGCCGCAATTCCAGAAGGATTGCCTGCTATTATAACTATTACTCTTGCTATTGGGGTTACTCGAATGGCAAAACACAATGCTATAATTCGCCGTCTTCCAGCAGTAGAAACTATGGGATCCGTTTCCACCATTTGTACAGATAAAACAGGAACTTTGACCCGTAACGAACTATGTGCACAAGACATTATAACACCTGAACATACTTACCAGGTAACAGGTACTGGCTATGGCCCTAAAGGAGAATTGTATCTTAACCAGGCTACTTTTCCGATCGAAGAATATCCCAATCTTATGATGACCATTCGCGCCGGGATATTATGCAATGATGCTGAAATCCGTCATTATAATAACCAATGGCAACTGTATGGTAATCCTACTGATGGTGCTTTATTAGCCCTTGGATATAAAGCCGAATTAGATGTCCCTCTTGAAAAACAGAACTATCCTCGAATCGATTTAATTCCTTTTGAGTCAGAATATAAATTCATGGCGACCTTACACCATGACCACAAAGGAAACAGCTATATTTATGTTAAAGGAGCACCTGAAAAAATCCTTGCAATGTGCAGTCAGCAACGTTTACATAATCAAGTGGTAATGATAGATCGGGACTATTGGATTAAACATATAAATGATCTTGCATATCAAGGAAAACGAGTCGTTGCTATAGCAATGCGCACAATTGATCCTGATTATCGCGAACTAAAATTTGCAGATATCGAAAAAGATTTAATTCTACTTGGCATATTCGGTATTATCGATCCACCTCGTGAAGAGGCAATTGCAGCTGTTGCCGAGTGTCAAAAAGCGGGGATTCGAATCAAAATGATTACTGGTGATCATGCAGTTACCGCGCGCACCATAGCTGAACAAGTTGGAATTCATAACGGAACTGGAGTAATAATTGGGTTAGATATAGATGAATTAAGTGATGAAGAACTTGCAAAGAACGTCAATGAGGTCGATGTTTATGCTCGCACCTCACCAGAACATAAGTTACGCTTAGTTAAAGCTTTGCAAGCCAACGGTCAAATAACTGCTATGACTGGTGATGGAGTTAACGACGCTCCAGCTCTAAGGCAAGCAGAAATAGGTATAGCTATGGGGAAAAAAGGTACTGAAGCAACCAAAGAAGTTGCAGATATGGTATTGGCAGACGATAATTTTGCCTCTATTCGTCACGCGGTAGAAGAAGGTCGTACCGTTTATGACAATATTAAAAAAGCGATTCTTTATATCCTACCAACTAATGTTGGCGAAGCTTTCAGTGTAATGCTAGCAATTATCTTTGGTTACATGTTGCCAATTACCGCCGTACAAATTTTATGGGTTAATATGATTACCGCTGTTACCCTGGCCTTAGCTATAGGTTTTGAATCTGCGGAAGCAAATGTAATGCTCAGAAAACCCAGAGCACCACAGCAACCAATTTTATCACCATTTTTAATTTGGCGAATAACATTCGTATCTATCCTGTTAGTGACATCAGTATTCGGTCTATTTCTATATGAACGTAATTTCGCTGGTACTGATTTAGATGTTGCTCGTACTGTTGTCGTAAACATGTTAGTTGTTGGAGAAATTGTTTACCTAATTAATTGCCGCAAAATTTATAGTTCATCATTTAACATCAGAACTATATTTGGCAGCCGCGCAGCATTAATTGCAATTGTTACTGTTATCATTTTCCAGTCGCTATTTACTTACTTGCCAATCATGCAACATTTTTTTGGAACAGAAGGAATTGACTTAATACATTGGTTAAGAATTATAATATTAGGATCAATTATATTCGTCTTAGTAGAAGGAGAAAAAGCTCTGTGGCAGTATATTAATTCAAAAAAATAGTATATAATCTATACTAAACAATTAATGTGATTTCCCTACGACATTACAAACAATAAAAAACAATTCCAATATTATTATACATTGCTCCCATCTTTTGGATCTCTGCATTTGTCGGAACCCGCATCTAGGCTAATTTGCATAAATTATGGTATAATAATATCGACCTTAATTGAGAACAGCGAGGAAAAGCATGAGTAACCCTTCAATTGCGATAGTGTCTAAAACAGAAAACTTTAGGGTTTTATCAGTAAAAGATAGTAATTTCCATGAAAAATCTCCAGAAATCCCAGTTATAGGTTATGCAAAAGAATTTTTTGTTGAATTCAATAGTGGTGATCTGATTTATGTAGATTATTATGATAATGGTGCAATTATTTTAGGATTAGTATAAATTTAAACCAAAATGAGGGATCAAATACTCCAGCAGAATGAAGTATCATCTATACGGTCTTCTTGGTTAACTATAATTGCTATCATTTTAGCGGCTTTTATGGTTAATTTAGATACTTCTATTGTAAATATTATTCTACCAACCCTAACAAAAATCTTTGAGGTAAATGCCGATGAAGTTGTAAAAATCGTATTATGGTATTTATTAGCAATTGTATCTTCTTTACTTATTTTCGGAAAATTAAGTGATATATACGGAAAGAAAAAAGTTTTCATATGTGGTTATATTTTGTTTACGATGGGTTCTCTATTTTGTGGCCTTGCTTTCAATTTACTATCGTTAAGTAGTGCCCGCATCTTACAGGGACTTGGTGGAGCAATGTTGTTTGCAACAATTTTCGCTTTAGTGATAGAAAATTTTTCTGCACAAATTACTGGACGAGTTTTTGCTTTAATTACCATGTCGAGTAGTTGTGGAGTTGTTTTAGGATCACCTTTAGGTGGTTTTATTCTTAAACATCTGAGTTGGCAATGGATTTTTTATATTAATGTTTTGCCGGGCATAACGGGAACAATCCTTGCATTGAAAACGTTCAAACGAGATGATTTCAGAAGTACAAAGAAGAATGCCAATAATTTCGATTACGTTGGAATGATATTAAGCATAGTAAGCATTTTAACTCTTTTTTCCATCATTAGTAGCTATAATAAATTGAATTGGTTTTCTTTTTCATCGTTGTTAAGAGATTTTATTTTCATTATTTTTTTCATTGCTTTTGTATGGTGGGAACGAAAACACGCAAATCCTTTAATTGATCTTAAACTATTGCGTTCACCACTTTTATCTACAGGAATACTTGGTTTATTCGTAGTGACTATGACTTTAAATGGAACATTATTTATTCTACCATTTTTTTTCGAAAAAGTGTTTAATTTCCAGCCTGTAAATGTAGGACTTTTTTTAAGTATAATTCCACTAACGATTTTTTTGCTTAGTCCTATTGCCGGGTGGTTAGCGGATAGATTTAATACTTCAATAATTATGATTTTTGCTCTTTTGTTTTTAATAATATCTTTTGGATTATTTTATCTGTTTACATTTAGTTTTAGCTTTTATCTAATTATTTTTGTTTTCGTTTTATTTGGAACTACCTTGGCTTTTTTCTTTACAACTAATATGAAATTTATTATGAGTAAAGCCCCTGCGAGAAAGGAAGGAATATTATCCGCAATTAATTCATTATCTGTTTTTTTGGCAGCTGGAATAGGAATTGCTATATTTGAAACAATTTTTTCTTTAGGATTTAAAGGTATTAAAAGTTTCGTTTTAGTACCTATGCAATTGGTAGTAAAAGGATTTAATGATGCAAATTTGTTGAATATTATTCTAGTAAGTATTGCTTTTGCATATAGTTTTTTTGTGATTTTTAGATATAATAAATAAAGTGAATTCAATTGTTAATATGGAGATAAAGTGGTAGATCTATCAGCTGCTGACTATAATCTTATTATTCACAAATGGAACAAAACAGAAAGTGATTTTCCACGGAATGAGACGATACATGGATTAGTAGAAGAGCAAGTTAAGAAGACTCCAAAAGCAGTAGCAATAGTCTATGGAGGAGAAAAGTTAACCT